>Ga0210044_10000615_pt1 | contig 53491 bp, 51 predicted proteins | sample CryGey13umfilter_2_FD_183959 | JGI IMG/M metagenome (GOLD analysis project Ga0210044, IMG submission 183959) | Groundwater microbial communities from aquifer in Utah, USA - Crystal Geyser 4/9/14 3 um filter (SPAdes) (version 2) | ecosystem: Environmental > Aquatic > Deep subsurface >...
TTTAATTCGACATCAAAGACCTGCCAAGGATCATCAATGCCAAGTATCTGTTGGTATAAATGCTTGTCTCTCATTAACCAAATATAGCTGATTCTTAGATTTTACCCACACAACTTCGTGAAGCGCCGTATTTTCTTTGTTGCGCTGTTTTCCATGCTGGCAAAAATGGCCAAAGCCGATGGTAAGGTCACCGCACAGGAGGCCGACCTGATCAACCATCTGGCACGTACACAAATAGAGATGGATAGCGAAGACCGGAAAGCCGCAGCTCTGATTTTCAAAAATGCTCTGGATGATGACTTCACCATCTATGACTACGCCAAACAATATCGCCAGATTGCCGGCAACACCCAGATGTGTGAAATGGTTTACCGCCTGTTATTTGCAGTGGCTTACGCCGACAACGATCTGCATGTCGAGGAGGATGCGATTCTCAGGGAAATCCCCTCTCACCTTGGACTGGACAGTGCCCAATACCAGATCTTCAAGGAGGAGTTCCATGGTCAACATGCCGATGTCAGCGAGTCCTACAAGATTCTCGGTTGTGAGCCAGCCAGCAGCGACAGTGAAGTGAAGCGCGCATATCGCAAGCTGTGTATGGATTACCACCCCGACAAAATTGCGGCCAAAGGACTGCCTGAAGGTTTTATGAAATTTGCCGAGCAACAGATGCACCTGATCAATGACGCCTATAAAACTATCATGGATCAACGTAAATAGGCTTTACACACTTGGAATAACGGCCGGCCATCGTGTTCTATCCACCGTGAACCACTGCTTTTCGCCGGCCCCGGCAAGTTAGCCTCTTTACCCGCTGTGTGGCTTCATGCTTGACACATAAAGTCATGAAATTTAAAGGGTAATTATAATCACTAAATTATAGGCATGTCATGTGCATGTCACGGCAATGTAATCATACAGCGCATATACGCCATTTCATCCACCGACTTATCCACAGCCTCTGTGGACAGTGCTGAGATACCCTTTGTTTTCAGCATGCTAGCCTGCTCAGGCCTACATTTTCCTATGCTTCAGGCTGGGCAGGATGTTACGAATGTGTGTAATGCGGGCGGATGTCAAATCAGCCATGATCACGCCCGTGCCCTCTTCCTGCAGCGCTATCACCTCGCCCCACGGATCAATGATCATGGAATGCCCCCACGTCCTGCGTCCATCTGCATGTCCTCCCCACTGGGCTGAAGCCAGCACATAACACTGGTTTTCGATCGCGCGGGCACACAACAATGTCTGCCAGTGCGCTCGCCCTGTCTGCTCGGTAAATGCAGCAACTACACACAGGATATCGCATCCCACATCGGCATAGTGGCGGTAGAGCTCAGGGAAGCGGATATCGTAACAAATCGATAAACCGACATGAAAAGCACCCAGTTCAACAGCACATGGATACTCGCCTGCCACAACAGTTGCCGACTCGCAGTAGGATTCACCACCGTCCAGGTCCACATCAAACAGGTGTATCTTGTCATAGATAGCACACATCCGCCCGTCGGCAGTAAAAACAGGGCAGGCATTACGCAATTTGCCTTGCCCCCCCTGCAGTAGCGTGCTGCCGCCGACAATCGCCATACGGTGCGTGATCGCCTGCGCCGAAAGAAAGGCCAAGACTGTGGATTGCTCCTGCGGCTCGGCCAGCATCTGCTTATCGCTTGGGCTTGCGCCCATCAGGGAAAAGTTCTCGGGCAGAACAGCCAGCTCGGCACCGGCTGATGCCGCCTGCTGCAGCAGGAGCGATGCCTGTTCCAGATTCGCCTCCCTTTCGGCGACGGAGTTCATCTGTATGCATGCAACACGCATGCCGGCACTAGACATAACGACCAATGCGCTTGATGGCACCGAGATTGGCATCATCACTGAGTACCGGAACCAGTTTATCATCGCAGGCGCTGATCAGCGTCATCATGCCCGGACCGTGGCCTGCCAGTGGCGAATCGGAATGAATCACCACACCGATGGTGATTGAGCCCTTGCGATACGTACGTCCATAACGGTTATCGTGATCCAGTACCGCCACAAAATCACCAAAGCGCAACCGGCTCATACCGTGTTCGCTGACGGTCTCCTCGTCATGGCAGAGGATGTCATAATCTCCCGTTGTCACCGACAGTGCACCGATGCCCGAACCCATGGCGTGACCGGGAACAATGACATGTACCGGCACATCGATGCGCCCGTCCGCCCTCTCCTTCAGCCCCCATACATCCAGCAGGTCGGGATCCAGGTTGTATATATATACACCCGGATGATCGATCAGGCGCAAGCCCTGCCCGTGACCGCGAATGAGAAACTTGTCCTCACACGTAAGCTTGTCGAGCGTGCTATCCGGAAAATCAATCATCAGATGATCCACACCGCCGTGATGCCCAAGCACAGTACCCATCTCGCCTTTCGCCTCACCTGAAACGACACGCGCCTGATTGCCACAGCAGGCCATGAACTGATAACCGGCCTCCACCTTGCGATTCTTATGACTCAATGTGGTCGATACGCCCGGCTCAATATGCTCACCGGCCCAGCCGAATACCGAGTCTCCGATTTTCACGTTATAGGTAATGCCGCCGGTAGACGGCCAGGCAAAGATTTCGCCGGCGGCCCCCACTTCAAACGGTGCCCATTGATGAGCAGGCGCAACACTCCCCTGCACTGCCGTCATAATCAGTTGTTCGCGATTGGTCTTTAAACTCATTTTATCACCTGTCTCTGCTGTAGAAGTCCTCTGTACACCGGTGCGTTGATCAACACTGGAACGTGACATTATATGTTGATTCTAAAAAAAACAGAAGCAGAGAACAGTCGAACACAGCCTGCGCCTGCCAACCTATCTCTACTTCTGGAATCTCAATCATTTAACTGTGGCTTACTCCCCTCTATTGGCACTATATTTGCTGTTCATTTTTATTCGATGAAGGTTTGGGGTTAATGGCGAGGGGTCAAAATATGGACAAGCGCACAAACAAGGCCGCAACTGATATTGATCTTGATACAACAATACCCTCCTATTATGTAGGCATTGGGGCATCCGCAGGTGGTCTGGAAGCGATCGAAGAGTTTTTCAAGCATGCGCCTACCGATACAGGCATGGGCTTTATTGTTGTTCAACATCTATCCCCGACCCATAAGAGCTTGATGGTTGAACTGCTTTCCCGCAATACCGATATGCCGGTACTGCGTGCCGAAGATGGCATGAAGGTGAAGCCTAACTCCGTCTATCTGGTTCCACCCAATCATAATCTGAAGATTTTCCATGGCGCCCTGCTACTGGATCAGCAGGATCACGACCGCGGTTTAAACCTGCCCATTGATATCTTCTTCAAATCGCTGGCGGAAGACCAGGAGGACAAAGCCATTGCCATTGTCCTGTCGGGTACAGGCAGCGATGGTGCACGCGGTATTCGTACCATCAAAGAGAAAATGGGCATGGTCATGGCTCAGGATGCAGACTCGGCCAAATTTGACGGTATGCCAAAAAGCGCCATTGCTACCGGCATGTGTGATTTCATTATGGCAGCTGTCGATATGCCTATGCAGTTAATGACCTTCGCCAAACACCCCTACGCCAGCCGATCCGAGCTCTCCGGCACCATTAAATCCGACGAAGACGGTTTAACCCGCATCTTTTACCAGCTACGCGACAAAACCGGGGTAGATTTTACATTTTATAAGCCCAGTACCCTGCTGCGCCGCATTGAGCGCAGGCTGCTGGTCAATCAGTTACATTCGCTCGATGATTATGTTCATTTTATGGAGTCCAATTCAGCCGAAGTGATGACCCTGCATCGGGAGCTGCTGATCGGTGTAACCAACTTCTTTCGCGACCGCAGGGCTTTTGACCTTCTAGAAGAGACGTATCTTCCCGAACTGATTCGTCAACGCCGCGGCAGAGAGTTCCGTATCTGGGTGGCCGGTTGCTCTACCGGCGAAGAGGCCTATTCGCTGGCAATCCTCTGTCGCGAACTGATTGAAAAGATGGGTATAGCGGTAGATGTGAAAATATTTGCCACCGATGTAGATAGAAATGCCGTTATAAAAGCGGGTAATGGTGTATTTTCAGACTCTATTGCAGCCGATATACCATCGAATCTGCTGGCAAAATATTTTTCCCATCAGGACGACTCTTATCACATTACCCGCAACATTCGTGAAATGGTTGTCTTTGCTCAGCAGAATCTGATCAAGGATCCGCCGTTCACCAATATGGACCTGATCACCTGCCGCAACTTGCTGATCTACCTGCAGCCTGTTCTTCAGCGCAAGGTCATGGAGTTGTTTAACTTCTCCCTGAGACATGAAGGCATACTGTTTCTCGGCGCCAGCGAGACAATCGGGGATATGAGCAACTACTTTGAACCGCTACACAACAAGTGGAAACTCTATCGCTCTCGCGGCAAAAAGAATGTAGGCGCAGTCATTACCGATCCGGTAGCCATGATGCAACGGCACGAAGCCCTTCATGAACATGCAAATTTTCCGCCCAGCATTCGCCACCATCATGTGCAGGATCACGAACGCATGCTGGAACGCCTGGTACAGTCAATCGCCGGCGACTATCTGCCGCTGGCACTGGTTGTGAATGAACAGCTTGAGCTGCAATATATTGCAGGTGATACCGATGGATTCTTCAAGCTGCCATCCGGCAAGGTACAGAACAATATTGCCACGATGGCCATCAAAGAGCTGGCGATTCCGATTTCAACAGGTATCCAGAAGGCATTCAGTAAAGAACAGGATGTGATCTACTCCAATATCAGCATCAGGCACCGGGATACCACAGTACTGTATGATATGAAGGTGAAGCTGCTACCGAAGAAACAGGGCCAGCTACCGCTTGCCGGCGTATTTCTCATCGAGAACCGCGTACTTCCCAGAATTGAAATTGGTGGGGATGCAGCTCAAACATATGACGTCAGCAAAGAAGCCCAGCAGCGCATTGTGGATCTGGAGCAGTCCCTCCAGTTTCATAAAGAGAACCTGCAGGCCACAGTGGAGGAGCTGGAAACCTCCAACGAGGAGTTACAGGCGACCAACGAAGAGTTGATGGCCAGTAATGAAGAGCTGCAAAGTACAAATGAAGAGCTGCAATCGGTGAACGAGGAGCTTTATACGGTCAATGCCGAATACCAGAATAAAATCATTGAACTGACCGAATCAAATAACGATCTGGAGAACCTCAATGCCAGCACCCAGATTGCGACCATCTTTCTTGATGAAAACCTGAATATCAGAAAGTTCACACCGATGTTTTCACGCATCTACAAAATTATCAGCTCAGATGTGGGCAGACCGTTCAGCCACCTTTCGCACCTCCTGCTGGATGTGAATCCCCTGAAGCTGATTGAACAGGTACTGAATAAAAACAATCATATTGAACAGGAAGTCGTCACAGATCAGGGCGACTGTTTCCTGATGCGCATACAACCCTACCACATTGCTGCAGGCATCTTTTCAGGGGTCGTGCTCACATTTATTGATATTAATGCCTACCATGCAGAACACCGACTGTTGCAGTCTGTACTCGATACCATGCTGGGGATGCCATTATCATCATTGATGAAGAGGGCAACATCCATCAATGTAACCCTGCAGTAAACACGATCTTCGGTTACACAAAAAGTGAAGTAGCAGGCAAGAATATTGAGCTGCTTATCCCCGCCGGACCCGATCGCACTCACCATAGCGGATATATCAAACATTACCTGCAGACAGGTGATGCAAAGATCATCGGCATCGGGCGCAAGGTAAAAGCATTGTGCAAGGACGGGACAATCCATAGATGTACACCTCTCGATCAGCGAAGTAAAAGAGGGCGAGCGGCGATTCTTCACTGCCGCCATGCGTCATCTGGTGGGTGGAGAATGAGCCCTACGGAAAATATACGCAAAGCCGGCTTACAGTTTGCTGAGCTCGAGAGAAAGGCCAAGAACCTGATCAATAGCCGTCAGGGCCCGGAGGCGGATCATAAAAGCCTGGACGGTGCGAGAGACCTGATTGAGCAACTGCAGATCTATCAGGCGGAGCTGGAGATCCAAAATGAAGAGTTGCGCGATGCGCAGCAAGCGTTGCTGACATCCCGCAACAGACTCTCCTACCTCTACCATCAGGCCCCGGTTGGTTACATCTCGGTGGACAAGAACGGATTCATCCGTGAAGTGAATCAGCGCCTGCTTAACATGTTGGGCATGACCATGGATGCGTGCCTGAATAAACCATTGGTAAATTTTATTCTCGATAGTGACCGAGCTATCTTTTTAGGGCGTTTTCGGGCATTTTTTGATATGCCAAAAGGCAAACACATGGAGATTTGCCTGCAAAAAAGCGACAAATCGGCACTCTATGCACTGCTGGAAGGTCGACTGGCCGAGGATATGCCTGACTCAACAGCCAACGATAAAGAGTTCATGCTACTCACGATTAGCGATATAACTGCCCGCAGGGATGCCGAGGCCAATCTGCGGCTAGCAGACAAAATCATCCATACTGCGCAGGAAGCGATTTTAGTTACCGATGCACAGGGTACGATTCTGAATGTAAACCCGTGCTTTGAGAAAACCACCGGTTATACTAAAGATGAAATTATCGGAAAAAATCCGCGGATACTTCAATCCGGACGTCAGAACAGCTTGTTTTATAATGTCATGTGGAAGCAGGTGCTCAACACCGGCTGTTGGCAGGGCATAGTCTGGAATAGACGCAGGAATGGTGAAGAGTATGCAGAAAAGCTGACGATCAATGCAATTTATGGTGATCGCAAGGAAGTAACCCACTATGTGGGTGTATTTACCGATATCACCGATCAACTCGAGCTGGAAGAGAAACTGCGCCAATCGCAGAAAATGGAAGCAATCGGCACGCTGGTAGGTGGCATTGCCCATGACTTCAATAACATGCTGGCCGGTATTGTTGGCAACCTCTATCTGGCAAAGAAAAAGTCGGATAAGCAGGCCGAACTCATTCCCCATCTGGAAGTTATCGGCACCTTAAGTGACAAAGCTGCTGAAATGATTGCACAAATGCTTACATTCGCGCGCAAAGGCATCGTTCAAATGAAGCCGCTCGCCCTGAATCACTGTATTAATGAGATTCTGACCGGCGCTGGCTGGGTAAGCATCCCTGAGAACATCCGACTGAATATCAATCTTTGCGAGGAAGATCTGGTCATTAAAGCGGATCAAACGCAGATACAGCAGCTGGTGATCAATCTGTTAAGCAACGCCCGCGATGCACTGGCAGGTCAAAGCCAGCCGGCCATAGAGACACATCTGACCAGATACTGCCCTGACAAATTCTTCCTGTTAGAGCACGATCTTGCCAATGGTGTGGAATTTGCCCATTTAACAATATCGGATAATGGCTGCGGCATCGATAGCGAACAATATGCACGCATTTTCGAACCGTTCTACACAACAAAAGAGGCGGGCAAAGGCACCGGTCTGGGTCTGGCCATGGTGTACGGGGCCGTGCAAACCCATGGCGGCGTTATTCAGGTAGAAAGCATTCAGGGAGGAGGAACCAGCTTCCATCTGTACCTACCTTTAATTGATATGGTTCTGAATGATAACAGGGATGCTCCTCTTCAGATGGCTGCGGGCAAGGGTGAAATCATTCTTGTGGCAGATGACGATGCTGTTGTGCTTGATGTAACAACTGAAATTTTAGCCAACCACGGTTATCGCATTCTACAGGCTGATGACGGCCGCAATGCATGGAATCTGTTTGAATCCCATTTTGCCGAAATTGATCTTGTCATACTGGATATCATTATGCCAAACATGAATGGCGATGAGGTCGCTGAAAAGGTTCGTCAACTGCGCCCCGACATCCCGATCATCTTTGCTACAGGCTATGACAGACAGCACGTGTTGTCGGGCGATAACGAACTGGAAAACAGCACGGTTCTCAACAAGCCCTTCCAGTACGATCATCTGAGTCATCTGATGAGAACACTGCTGGATTAGGATATCAGCACGAGAAACAGCTCTCTGGAGATCTCCCGCGCACCAAGGCTGGCCAGGTGATCGGTATGAAACTGGCTATCGATCACCTTCCATTTTTCGCGATGTGCATGCTCAACCAGATGCGCCAGCGCCATTTTTGAGCCGTCACGCTTGCAGCTGAACATTGATTCGGCAAAAAACACCTGTTTGTGCAGCACGCCGTACAGACCACCAATCAGTATCCCTTCGTCCCAGACCTCAAACGAGTGGGCTATGCCCAGCTCATGCAAAGAACTGTAAGCCGTCATCATCTCCGGCAGGATCCATGTGCCATGCTCCCCCGCTCTGGGAATATGGGCACACAGCTCAATCACCGCGGCAAATGCCTCGTTACAACTGCAACGATATCGGGGCTGTTTGAGTCGGCGCAATAGTCGCCGGGAGCAGTGAAATTCATCGGGAAAGAGCACCATGCGCGGATCCGGTGCCCACCACAGTATCGGCTGCCCCTCACCATACCAAGGAAAGATACCCTGCTCGTATGCCGCCAGCAGCGTGTGCGGCTCAAGATCACCACCGATGGCTAGCAGACCATCCTCATTCGCCTGTGACGGGGGCGGGAATGTAATCATCGGTGGATTGTCGCTTTTTTCAAGTTGAGGACCAGCTTGCGATTGATCACATTGATCAGCATCTGCACACGCCTGGCTTTGCTCGCTGTAGCCATGGAGCCTCCGGCACCGTTTTCCGAGCTCAATTTCCAGCGCTGCTGCAATACGCCTGCCCGGCTCAATGTGACGCTGACCGCAAGGTAGTCAGGTTCAGCAACCGGAAAGAGCAACAGTGTGACCAATCCGGACCGCAGATAGAACTGCTCGAAGCAGATATCCAGATCGGTAGCCGCAGCAGCATTGAGTAAACCAGAGCGCTCAAGTGTGCGTGGCAGTGAACTGCGTAAACGCTTGCTTGCATAAGCAACCAGTTCAGGCTCCATCTCGTGCTCACCCGGATCACATTCGCCGCCAACATTATGCAGGTGAACAGGCTGATCCTGCCGATTCTTCTCTGGCACAGGTGGCTTTGCAGTGCACGCTGTCAGCCATAGCGTGCTTACGCAGGCCCACACCACTGCTCTGCTGATCATGCCCCAACACTCACTTGGTGAGGTGAAACCCGGCCAACCATCAATGACACAGTAGCTGGTAAATATCCTCGGAGAGTTGCTGAATTCTGAACGGTTTCTCACACAGCACGCTGTTATCGATATTGCGCACCTCGCGGATGGTCTCTTCATCATCATGCCCTGTGGCAAACATCACCGGTAAAAAGGGCGATAACAGTCGCATGCGTCTGGCGACTTCACGGCCGGAGAGTCGCGGCATCACCATATCCAGAATTGCCAGTCGCAATTCTTGATGATGCTCTTCAAACAGGCGCAGGGCCTGTGCCCCGTCGGCTGCCTGCACTGTACGGTAATTCAGCAAGGTGAGCGTTTCGACAATGGCTTTACGAATAAGATCGTTGTCATCGGCAACCAGCACCAGCTCACCATGGCCATGTTTCAGGCCGGCTTTATTAATGCTACCCACAACCTGTTGATGGTTCTCAACCAGCGGCAGATAGAAATGAAATGTCGTACCCTCATCCGGCACGGACTCCACTTCGACCACGCCTTCATGCTCTTCAATACATCCGAAGACCATAGACAAACCGAGGCCTGTGCCACGACCGGGTTTCTTGGTGGTGAAGAACGGATCAAAAATACGCGCCATCGTTTCAGGCGTCATACCGGTGCCATTATCACTTACGCTCAGACAAACCATAACCTCATGATGCATCTGCAGGTGACGGTTGATGAAAGCCTGATCGGGCACATAGCGCTGCAGGCTGATCGTGATCTTTCCATCTTCGCCGCCACCAAGCGCATCGCGGGCATTATTGAGCATATTCATCAACACCTGTTGCAGGCGCCGGACATCGCCCAGAACAGAAAGCTTCTCTTCGCACAGCCTGAGCTCAAAGGCCACATGCTCCGGAATGGAGACCCGCAGCAATTTAAGACTTTCATGCAGCATGGCATTAAACTCAAACGTCTCCTTTTCTCCCGGATCATCACGCGAGAAGATAAGCAGATCTTTCAGCATATCTGAAGCCTGGTAACCCAGCTTCTCGGTCATATCCAGACGTTCCATTAATTTTTCGCGGTTATCAGCCTCTTTACGGGCCATGTACAAATTCATCAACAGACTTGCCAGCATATTGTTGAAATCATGAGAAATACCACCGACGAGTGTGCCAATCGCTTCCATCTTCTGGGCTTGTCTGAACTGAGCCTCCAGCTTTTCATACTTGCTCATGTCCTGCTGGATAGCTGTATAGTGCTCGATTTTTCCCTGCTCGAATACCGGCACAATCGTCATCAGGGCCGGATAGTGCGTACCATCCTTTCTGCGGTTGGTAATCATACCTTCCCAGACCTCGCCGGAACGGATCGTACTCCACAAGGCATGGTAAAAATCCGCATCATGCTTGCCACTGTTAAGCAGGGAGAGCGACTTTCCCTCTATCTCTTCCCTGGTGTAACCATTGATCTGTTCGAAAGCAGGATTGACGTACTCCACCCGTCCGGAGTGATCTGTGATAATAAATGCTTCAGCCGACTGCTCGACAGATTGCAGCAGCAGCTGCAGGTGCTTGTTGTCATGCTCCAGCTCACGGGTTCGTGCACCAACCCGCTCCTCCAGCTGCTCATTCACGCATTGCAGCTCACGCTGCAGCGCAACCCGCTCGGAAATATCACGCAGCATGCCCTCTTCGCCAACAGCTTGTTGCTGTTCATCAAACAGCACCTGCGCATTGGCTGACACATAGACGATATGACCATCATGATGAACCACCTCCAGCTCAAAACCGGCAACAGAGCCAAGCTGTTGCAGCTGTTCGAGATAGCGTGTTCGATCTTCGGGATGACGAAAAAGGAGTGCTACAGGCCGCCCTATCATTTGCGTACAATCATAACCGGCAACTGTAGCGATTGAGGGACTAATCTCGGTGATATTACCGTCCATATCTGCACTGTAATAGACGTCATGCATAGCATGAAGCAGTCGATCATAGCGAGCCTGGCTATCTTTGTGCTGTGGTTTCTGCGGCGCTGCCGACTGCCCGTGCAGTTGCTGACTGAGCAATTCCATCCCCCTCTCCTGTCTGTGTAGCGATCCGGCAGTTTTTATGCCGTAGATGGCTGAGAAGTCATCATGGCTTTATCTATGCAAACTTCCCGCAAGATCTGAAACAGCCGCGTGCTTCTTCGCAAACACATGATTGATAACCATGTATCGGCAAAAACATGCCGATACATGGTTCATATTACTGTGACCTGACTCACAATGCACGCCTAAAACCACTTCCTGCAGCCGCTGCAGCATGAGCAATTCAGAGATCGGCAAGCAGGCAATCCATCATCGTTTCAGCCTGACCGGCATAGCTACCGCCGAACATATTGGCATGATTAAGCAGATGATAGAGGTTGTACAAGCCTTTACGCCGCTCAAAACCTTCAGCCAGTGGCCATGCATGGCGATATGCCGCATAAAAATCAGCATCAAAGCCGCCGAACAGCTCGGTCATGGCAATATCCGTCTCCCGGTCACCATAGTAGACCGCAGGATCAAACAAAACCGGCTCCCCTGCCCGATCAAAACCCCGATTGCCACCCCACAGGTCTCCATGTAAGAGCGATGCCCGAGGCGAGTAGCCGGAGAAAAATAGTGCCAGATCGGATTGCAACCGCTCCCCCTTCTCAAGCAGTGAACTGGCAGCACCATGATCTCTGGCCAGGTTCAACTGAACACCCAATCGCTGATCACGGAAAAAATCTATCCAGCTGTCGCATTGCCTATTGATCTGCACGCTTGAGCCGATGGTGTTATTGCGATGCCAGCCGAACCGGCCTGAACAACAGCGGTGCAGGCTGGCAAGTTGCTCACCGAGCCTGGCCTGAGATGATCCAGTCTGCGCGTAGAAGTCGATCTGCTCGGTCACCAGAAAAGCCTGATCACCTGATATGCCATAACAAACAGGATGAGGTATGCGCACGGCACCCGCACCGGCCAGCTCCCGCAAGCCATCTGCTTCAGCCGCAAACATCTCCAGCCTGGAGGCGCGATTACATTTGATGAAATAGTTGATTGGATTTCCCGCACTACGACCGCGCAGGCAGAAGGCTTTACTGATACTGCCGCCACCTGCGTGATTGAGACCAAGCCATTCAAACGGCATGGATGTGGCAGTAGCAATCGCGCGGACTACATCCGCCCGAAACAGATCGGTGCTATTAGCTGAAGCTGGAGAGTTGATGTTTGTGACGGCGGCGCCAGCGCTTTAGCACCATGGTTCGCCATGCCAAACGCATACCGACATAACCGGTCGCGGCGCTGACTACGCCGAGCACAAGACAACCCAGCAGAAACGGTTGCCATGCCGATGCCAGCCCGGAGTTGAGCCACTCCAGCGACAGGTCATCAAAGGTGAAATTTCCTTTCGGTACATTCAATATCCATGCGCCTAGCAGATAGGCCACGTAAAAAATGGGTGGCATGGTCAGCGGATTGGTTAACCAGACCATGGCCACGGAAATCGGCAGGTTGCCGTTAAACATGATAGCGCCACCGGCCGCCAGCACCATCTGGAACGGAACGGGGACAAAAGCAAAAAACAGGCCGACGGCAAAAGCGGTGGCTACAGAGCGACGGTTCAGGTGCCACAGGGAGGGCTTGTGCAGCAGATTGCCGAAGCAGCGCAAGCACTTATGCGTGCGAATCGTCTCGTGATTCGGCATGTGGCGCATGATGAACTTCTTCGGCATGGCTCAATATTGCTACCAAAAATCAGCATTGACAATCTTTGGTGATTCAGATCACGAAAGATCCTGCTCCCACATTTCGTTTTTCAGTTGCGGGAAACAATGAATGTATTACAACAATGCAATACGTTCATCAATTAGTTTATTTATTTCAATAGGATATAAAACATTGGCTAAACCGATTCATTACTCCATGCGCGGGAAGATTGGTTGCGGTTTGGCGCACTGGTGTCCGGCCTTGAGCAGACCCCATCCACCATGAGCGGAGAAGGATAGTTCCTGCTGTAGCGCTTCACCTTGAATCTGGCCCAGCATCGATGCCATCTTGCCCGGCATAAAAGGTAAGAGCTGAAGTGCAACCAGACGCAGCGTCTCTACCAGGTGATAGAGCACCGTATTCAGGCGTGCATCATCACCCGCCTTGGCCAGTGCCCATGGTGCATTCTCCTCGACATAACGATTGCCATGGCGCACCACCAGACTGATCCGCTCCAGTGCCAGATGAAATGCCTGCTTATCCATATGCGCGGCCACATCACGCTGCATCCCCTCCACATCGGCAATCAACGCCCGATCAAGCCCCTGCTCATCACCGGGCTCGCCCAGTACGCCATCACGATATTTATTCAGCATCGCCAGTGAACGATTGAGCAGATTACCCACATCATTGGCCAGCTCCGAGTTATAACGCTGCTTCATGGCAGTGAATGAAAAATCGCCATCCTGACCAAAAGGTACTTCACGCAGCAGAAAGTAGCGGATGACATCGGCATCATATTGCGCCAGCAAATCGGCAGGACGCAGCGCATTGCCCTTGGACTTGCTCATCTTTTCGCCTTCTACCGTCCACCAGCCGTGAGCAAAGATGCGCCCGGGCAACGGCAGGTCCGCCGCCATCAGCATGCATGGCCAGTAGATCGCATGAAAGCGCAGGATATCCTTACCAATCAGATGCACATCCGCAGGCCAGTGCTTCGGCAGTTCCTGATCGGGAAAACCGAGTGCCGACAGGTAATTGGTCAGCGCATCGATCCAGACATAAATGACATGCTTCTCATCACCGGGTACGGGTACGCCCCAGGAGAAGGTTGTACGCGATACAGAGAGATCGTTCAGGCCCGACTCGACAAAGCGCAGCACCTCATTGCGGCGTGAAGCCGGTGCAATAAAATCGGGATGAGCATTGATATAATCAATCAGGCGATCCTGATAGGCGCTCAGGCGAAAGAAATAGGACTCCTCCTGCACCTTCTCCACTGCTCGATCACAATCCGGGCAGTGCTTGTTATCCCAGCGCTCAGCATCCTTGAGCTGGGTTTCCGTCCAGTAGGTCTCGCATGGCACACAATACCAGTCTTCGTAAAAATCCTTGTAAATGGCTCCGGCATTTTCCAGACGGCGCCACATCGCCTGCACGCCACTCTTATGGCGTTCGGAACTGGTTCGGATAAAGTCATCATTACTGATGGCCAGATCCGGCCACAGGGTCTGGTAGCGCTCAACCACCTGATCGGCCAACTCAATCGGTTCAATACCGCGTGCTTCGGCAGCCTGCTGCACCTTCTGCCCATGCTCATCCACACCGGTCAAAAAGAAGACATCGCGACCAGACATACGCTGATATCGCGCCAGTACATCAGCAGCAATAGTGGTATAGATGTGTCCCAGATGCGGCTCATCATTCACATAATAAATCGGTGTGGTTACGTAATAGCTTTCCATGCGAGCAGTCCCATATAGATGTAAGTTTTGCGCACTCTAACCGCAGGGCCAGCTAATGACAGAGCAGGCCATACGCAGACCGCTCCACGCATGCATAGCCATGCGGCCACTGTGGTTCTCATACGGCTCGCCATGGCTATATTTCGGCGTAAATAACAGGGAGAAAACAGATGAAAAAGTGGATCAATATAGCCATAGCAGCACTGACACTGACACTCAGCCTGCCGGCGTGGGCTGACGGCTCTCATTATATCGGTGTGGGTGCCGGCGCCATCAACCTCGGCAACGGCCTGTCAAAAAAAGCCGTGTTCGGCAGCTATCTGCAGATCGGTCACCACTTCAGTGAATACTTTGGTGCAGAGGTACGTCTGGGGGCTACAAGCAGCTCAACAGGGGATCTGCCGGCCCGGGCAAAGCAGCGTATCGATTTTGTAGCCCATTACCTGAAACCGCAGTATGCATTGAGCAGTGACCTGACTGCTTATGCGCTGCTGGGATTTGCCGTAGTACACAGTAGTTATCAGGCTGCAGGTGGTGCAAAACAGAGCAAGAATCGCATTGGCTATGCTTACGGGCTCGGTCTCGATTACCGGCTCAATGATGACTATTCGGCAGGGATGGAGTGGTCACATATGCTCAGTAAGCCGAAAAACAGCAGTGCCACGATCGGCACAAGCTTTAAAGGTCTGGAAGCGAGCCTGTTCACTGCGGCCGTTCGCTACCACTTTTAAGATGTAATGATGGGGTTCTAATATAAAGGCAGGCTTCATGATACGGATGAAGCCTGCCTTTAGCAGATCAATAGCCGGCGTTAGAACAGCCGGCGGCACCCGTATCGGATGGGGTAAATGATTTGCCGCAACCGCAACTGGATGCCGCATTGGGGTTGCGGATGACAAAGGACTCACCCTGAATACTTGTTTGATAATCGATCTCCGCACCCTTGAGCAGGTCCAGACTCATCTGATCTACCAGCAGGCGTACACCGTTGGATTCAATCACCGTATCATTCTCTTTGATCTCTTCATCAAAGGTAAAGCCGTACTGAAAACCGGAACAACCGCCGCCGGAGACAAATACGCGCAGATTTAACTGCGCATTATCGCTTTCCATTAAGCCATGTACCTTCTGTGCTGCTGCTTCAGTAAGAACAACTGACATGATTCACCACCTCGTCTGGCAGGCACTCTGTGTTAAGTGCCATGCATTCGCTTTCGGGTCATGCGCAGAGAAACATACCGCAATAACCGAGCGTAATCATCGGGTATTTGTCGGGTTTTGGCAAGTTGGCGCATTTCGCCTCTTGTCAGCTTGGCGCACATCACAAGAATGTAGCCATGTTTTCCATCTTCCGATCAACCGGAATCACCTGCTACCTGTTGCTTATGCTCACTGCTTGCAGCGGCCAGTCCGATGTCCACGACACCCGTTTTCTGATGGGCACACTGGTTGAGTTTACCGTCAGCGATAGTGATCAGGCGGTCGCCGAACAGGCGATTACGGCCGCCGCCGCTGAAATGCAACGCATTGAAGATACATTCACCATCTACGGCGACCTGCCCAATGCCGTCAAGGCGTTCAATCGTAGCCCGGTGAATATGCCGGTAAGCCTGCCGGATGAGGTCAGCCGGGTATTGGCCGTGGCACTGCATGTACAACAGCAAAGCGGAGGCGCCTTCGATCCGGCACTGGGAGGTATGAATCTACTGTGGGGCTTCTCCTCCGATCCCCCGCCCGACTCGCCACCTGCAGCTGCGGCCATTGAGCAAGCACTACCACCGGCCCACTGCATTGAACGTCACGGTAGCCAGTGGTTGCGCACAGACAGTCGCTGCCTGCTGGACTTCGGCGGCATTGCCAAGGGCTATGCCATCGACCGCGGCATAGCACTGCTCAAAGAGCATGGCATTGCCAATGCCATTATCAATGCCGGCGGCGATCTGCGTCTGATCGGTGAGCACCATCATCAACCGTGGAAGATTGGCATCCGGCACCCGCGCAAACCCGGTGAAGTCATCACCAGTCTGGCCCTGCAAGGCGACAAGAGCATCGTCACCTCAGGTGATTACGAACGCTTTTTTATCTATAACAATATTCAGTATCACCATATTCTGAATCCGGTAACCGGCTGGCCTGCAACACAATACCAGAGTGTTACCGTTATCGCCCCCACAGCCATGCTGGCTGATGCCTGGAGTACGGCCCTGTTCATTGCCTCCTCTTCCGTGCTGCCCGCTACGCTGTCGGTGATGCGCGTGGGTCGCGACGGAAAAACAGTCGGCACACTGCAGTAGCAAATGTTTTGATGCCATGGGTATGGCAGCAAAACATGCGATCGTGGTGACTATGTTACGGTAAATCGGCAGGGGAGCCAATTTGCACACCTTGCACCCAAAGGTTCAGGTCATGGCCTGCATGATGTAATCAGGATATATTGGACTCCTCCTGGTGCACACATCCAGCAAGTCATCCACAATCGCCTGCAACTTCGCTACACTGCGCCGCCTTTAATAAGCATGAACAATAAGCATGAACAGTTTGGAGCTATGCGCATGAGTTTGAACAAGGAAATCCAGAAACGGCGAACATTCGGCATTATCTCACATCCGGATGCCGGTAAAACGACGTTGACCGAAAAACTGCTGATGTTCGGCGGTGCCATCCAGATGGCCGGTGCCGTCAAGGCGCGCAAGGCCACCCGCCATGCCACCTCCGACTGGATGAAGATCGAGCAGGAGCGCGGCATTTCGGTTGCTTCCTCCGTAATGAAGTTCAACTACCGCGATTTTGAAATCAATCTGCTGGATACACCCGGCCATCAGGATTTCTCCGAAGATACCTATCGCGTGCTGACCGCGGTCGATTCGGCCATGATGGTGATTGACTCGGCCAAGGGCGTGGAGCCACAAACCGAAAAACTGATGGAGGTGTGCCGCATGCGTAATACCCCCATCGTCACCTTCATCAACAAGATGGATCGCGAGGGGCAGGAGCCGCTGGATCTGCTGACCGAAATTGAAGAGAAGCTTCAGATCGAGTGTACACCGCTCTCATGGCCGATCGGCATGGGCAAATCATTTCGCGGCGTATACAACCTGTTCAAGAAAGAGCTGAACCTGTTTACCGCCGGCATGGAGACAGCCGATTTCGAAACCATTCATATTGAAGACCTGAATGATCCGAAACTCGACAATATCCTCGGCCATCAGGCCGATGAGTTACGTGCTGATATTGAACTGCTGGAGGGTGCTGCCGATCCGTTTGATCTGGATCATTTTCTGGCCGGCAGCCAGTCGCCGGTATTCTTCGGCTCTGCGATCAACAACTTCGGTGTCAAAGAGCTGTTGGATGCCTTTGTTGAGCTCTCCCCTGCCCCCGGCCCACGTGAGGCAATGGAGCGCACGGTTGCTCCGGACGAAGAGGATTTCTCCGGTTTCTGCTTCAAGATTCAGGCGAACATGGATCCGGCCCACCGTGACCGCATCGCTTTCTTCCGTATCTGCTCTGGCCATTTCGAGAAGGGTATGACGGTACGTCATCACCGCATCGGCAAGGATATCAAGATCCCCAACGCCACGATCTTCATGGCGCAGGATCGCTCCCATGTCGAGGAGGCCTATGCGGGCGACATCATCGGCATTCACAACCACGGCACGATCAAGATCGGTGATACATTTACCACCAGAGAACCGCTAAAATTCACCGGTATACCGAACTTTGCACCGGAGATGTTCCGCCGTGTACGCCTGAAAGACCCGATGAAGCGTAAACAGCTGCACAAGGGGCTGGTGCAGCTCTCCGAGGAGGGAGCCGTACAGATCTTTAAAACCCTGCTGGGTGGTGATTACATTCTGGGTGCTGTCGGCGTATTGCAGTTCGATGTCACAGTCGAGCGGCTGAAAACAGAATACCGCGTCGATGCCGATTATGTGGGCACTGATTTTCAGGTAGCGCGCTGGGTCACCTGCAAGGATGAGAAAAAAATGGCTGAGTTCCGTCGCCTGTTCGAGATGAATTTGGCAGAAGACGGTGATGGCTTTCTGGCCTACCTGGCACCAAGCCTGTGGAAATTGAATTATACCGTGGAGCAGTGGCCGGATATCATCTTCCACAAGACACGGGAACATATTTGATCAAAGCGCGACAGCCAGGAACCCCGGACTCTTTACGGTAACGTTGTTATTGGTTTTGTCTTTCCTGAACCACATTGCTAGTATGCGTATAAAGGCATGATTAGCCGAAATATATAAAAAAGGTGATTCCCATGAATGTAGATCAGCATTTGAAAGTAGCGCAGTGGCATATTGAACAGGCCCGTTTGCATGCAGGTACCCAGCACAGCTGTGGTTGCCCGGTCAACGAGCACTACCAGAAAATTATCGATGAAGTCGAAGCCGGCAAAGCCATCGAAGAAGAGCTGGTTTGTTCAACCGAGAAGTAAATCTGCCTCACCGCTGATTTGAAAAAGCCGCCCCTTTCGGGCGGCTTTTTTTTTATACCTTGCAGACACGTGACGATCATCCCGGGATGAACTACTGAAAAGGCTTAAGTCTCAGTTGCAATCAGTACATGTTGCTGGTTGAAATGGTCTCGGTTCTGTTGCCACGAAACTCAAATTAGAACTCATATTTATCGGTCACAACCAGTCTTCGTAAAACATGCTATACTCTGACGATTGAATGGGAGCGATAATGTTTCATGTGGTTGATGATTCCGAAATCCTTAGAGAAATGCTTGTTGAAATGATTGAGAGTCATGGAAGCACTGCAATACCCTTTGCTAGCGCATTAGAATATCTCGAATATGTCCGATCAGATCAGTTCAAACCACCCAGTGCAGTAATAACTGATGTACACATGCCACACATGAGTGGCTATGAGATGATGGAGCAGGTGCTAGCCATCAACCCATCCATCCAGTTTGCGGTATTGAGTGGTGAACCAAATATTCCCAGTCGCTACAAGGATAAGGCCTGCCTGTTTCTCGAAAAACCATGTGCAGGTCATCAAATTCAGAAAATGATTCATATATTCAAGCATTGTGAGTCCAATGCTCCTCCATCCCCGGGTATCGACGACACCCAGTTTTGCGATCGTGGAATATTTGATTTGTCCTCTTCCTGCAGCTGCCCGAAACAAAGCTGCGGCTGACTTCGTCTATATTCTCAGGGCTGATAAAAGTTATTCGCTGAGCAGACAATCAGGCGCCCGCCCCCCCCTGAGCATCATGCCTATAATCCGAAAGAGGTATAATGCTCACCAACGTTACATTCAACTACAGCCCCGTGTAGCAACAAACCGGATGTATAATAAGCCAAGCGTTGCAGAGATAACCGAGGCGAACAAAATAGATGTTTTCGCGCTATGCAGATGCAGTGGTTGCGCATCAAACCCCAGCGTGGCTATAAACAGGGACATCGTAAAGCCAACACCGGCTATCAGTGAAACCCCTATGACATGGTGAAGATTAATACCCTTCGGCAAACTGCCGATTTTGTATCGCAGCCCAAGCCAGCATACACCTGAAATACCAACCAGTTTACCAACGACAAGTCCGGTAACGATGCCCAACCCGATCGGATGTTGAAGGCTTTCTATAAATGAGCCCGGACTGAATGCCACGCCGGCATTGGCCAGTGCAAACAGTGGCAAGATAAACAGTGCTACGGGTAAATCCAACACATCTTCCCAGCGACGCAGAGGTGTACTGGCGTGTTCCGCATACTCACGGATCTTTTGCACTTGATCATGATCCTGACGACTACCGAGGACATCCACCTGACCTTCATGTTTTTGCATTGCATTAATTTTATTTTTAGTTTTATCCAGTAATTTTCCAGGAGCCAACAACGGTCGCGCAGGTATCGTCAATGCAATCGCGACGCCGGCAAAAGTGGGATGTATGCCGGATTGAAGCATCGTCCACCAAGCGGCAACCCCTACGATAATATAGAAAACGGGTTGGCGTACACCTGCATAATTGGCCGCCACCAAAAAAGCGATCAACGTTAATGAAGTAAACAGGAAAGTTACCGATATCTGCTGCGTATAAAATAGTGCAATCACCAGTATGGCGCCGATATCATCGACAATGGCGAGACCAACGATAAAAGCTAACAGACCGGCAGGGATATGTTTTCTGACCAGGGTCAGTACACCTAAGGCAAAGGCCGTATCTGTCGCCATCGGGATACCCCACCCAATCTGTGAGTCAAAAGACCAGTTGAACAAAGAGTAAATCACGGCCGGACAGACCATGCCACCTACAGCGCATGAAATAAGCATACGTCGATTTTTTGGTTCAGCGAGGTCTCCTGCAAGTACTTCCCGCTTAATCTCAAGTCCGATGAGAAAGAAAAATATGACCATCAAACCATCATTAATAATGTGCTTGAGTGAAGCTTGCAGCTCGATATCACCGACAAAAAAACCAACCGGTGTGTGTACCAGATTCAGGTAGGTGGAAACGTAATCTGAATTTGCCCACCACAGAGCCACGATCGTGGCTACCAGAAGAAACAGACTGGATGTCGTCTGCGCACGTATGAAGTTTGAAAAAGGAGATTGAATATTATTCAGGCCGCGCTGCAATATATTATTTGTATCATCACTCATTTAGCAAACCTAACCGTATTCTATTAAGAATGTATTAGATATTGTCCAACAGTCGTAACCCCCACATCAGATTCGCTACAAGTAGGGGCAGAACTCCTTTTGTGCGTGTTTCCCCGTGGACTCCACAATGTGCGGTGTAAGCCAGAAAAAGGCCGTCGCACATCTCATTTGCATGGATGTGCGACGGCTCTTCAGGTTCTGTATTTTTTGTGCCGCGATAGAGCGGAGCCGTGTTATTCGACTCTGCGCCTTGTATCGACCTCAACCTCGACACGGCGATCCGGTGCCAGGCAGGTGATCAGCGCATTACCGCTCGTGCCCTGACAGTCGCCCGGCTTGGTCATTGGTTCAGATCCGTCGACGCCACGGGCCGTGATCTTATCGGCAGGGATACCGGCCTCGATCAGATAGTTTTTGACCGCATCGGCACGTCGCTCGGAGAGTTTCTGGTTGTATGCATCAGTTCCGATCCTGTCGGTGTGACCGGTAACTATGATCTGTTCAAAGCGTGCGCCCTTAAGCTCTTCAACAAAGCTGTCGAGGCCCCGTTTGCCCTGAGGGCGGATGGTTGATTTGTTAAAGCCGAACAGGGAGTCGTCGGCAGAATCTGCTGAAAATATCACCTTCTTCGGTGCCGGAGCAGGAGTGGTTACAGGCATCGGTGCAGGCGTTTCGGCAACTGGCTGTGGTTCCGGCTCAGCTTGTGCCACTTCTCTGCTCCCGGTGCCGAAACGATAGACAAGGCCGGCCGAATACAGGTCGATATTGTTATTCCCGCCGATAGGGTCCTTGATGCGATAGCGCTCTGCCTCGATGCGCATACCTAACGATGGCATGAAGTCATACTCGAGTCCGCCACCAAACTTGTAGTTCCATGCCTTCTTGTTGGTTGCAGTTACGGCTCTGGTGCCGGTGAAGGTATCACTGGCCTTGGCGTAGGTCAGACCAACCCTGCCGAATGCAGAGAGTGCTTCGTAGAAGGGAATTATGCCAACCATATCAAGGTTCACGCCTTGCGCCTTGAGATCACCGTTGAGTGTTCCTGCCGGCGCCGTAATCGATGTAAAACCAAACCGCCCCAGATCGAAATAGCCAGTTTCAAGGGCGAAGTTTTCATTGAACTGATAACCGCCAAAAGCTTTCCAGCCGAAGCCGCGATTGTCCTCATTAATCGATGTCGTGGTCACGCCTGGTCCATTGGCTTGAGCAGCGATTTTCGAGCTGTTAATCTGGGAAATCGCCTGGCCGGCACTGGCACCGAGATACCAGCCTGTATCCCCTACCTCCGAACCCTCTGCTGCCATGGCATTAGGGCTACTGAAGGCAGCGCATCCAACAAGACCCAATATCCCTACGGTTTTCAAAACTCTCTTCATATATCCTCCAAAGTTACCTGTTAGCAAAGTTAGCAGCCCATCAATAATACCGTCGGCATGCCTGGGCATGTGTTTCCAGGAACTTCAGGATCGGAAACCGGATCACAGCGATGCTCAAGGAATTCAAAGGTTGCTTTGGGGCACTATCCATTGGTCATGGAAAGCGGTCTGTTCGCTAACGCACGAAAAAGACCGTGAGTGTGGCATAAAGTCACAACTACGTGACGAATTCATCCCATGCGCGTAATGGCACGAAACGGGAGTAATACAATGTGTAGAAATATAGTTCTGTTGATGGCGCTGCTGATACCGGCGTTCGGCCATGTATGGCTGTGAGGTGAAACTTCAGGGATCATCATGATGACGTATACCACTTGACCATGATGGAACGATCACGATCATGGTAGAGGTGATAAGCATGATCGTAATCACCACGATTGATCTCTACTTTTTGGCGGGACTGGAGGCTTGGGGCCTACTATTGATGCAATTCAAGAGCAATTCCGGAAACCCAACTACTTCATGCTACTGAATCAGTCGCTTGAACTCAGCGCTTCAAAGCCTGAGATAACATCGAACAACTCCTCGTCAATACCACTCTGCCGCAAACGATGAAACGTTCGGTTAAGCTCTTCCTGCAGTTCATCGATATTCTTTTCTGCACGCTGCATGGCGGCCAGACGACTGGCATTTTCACTGGCCAGCGATTCTGCACACGCCCGAAATATCGTAACAAACAGATATTCACGCACCAGTGCCCGTAAGGTTCTCTCCCTGCTATGCATCACCTCTGGCAGGTTTTGCGTCGGCCAGCGAATCGTAGTCAGGTGCTGTAACCATATGTCATCCAGCGGCAGCAACTGCTGACTCGCGGGAATATAAATTGATCCGGCTTCGGGGCGGTTATGAAACAGGTAAACCTGTTCAATCAGACCCTGTTCACGCTGCGCCTCCACTTCGATCAGAATCTGCCCTACCAGTGGTGTAATCGCATGAATCGAATTTGGCAGGGTAAAGCCCGCCATCGGTTGCAACTGGGTTTCCGCAAGGCGCGACTCAATGCGTAGCCCCACCGCCCAGACAATTTTTTTACCCGGCAGTTGTTCCAGCGTATCAACAGCGTATTCCACCATGGCCTCATTAAACTGACCGACCAGGCCCTGATCGGAGCCAAATATGATGGCCGCAATCGCAGGCTGCTTTTGCTGGTTTATTGCCGGCATCACAGCCGGTGATCTCTCCTCCCGGAAACAGGCGGCGAGCCCCAGTTGAACCGTTCGGTAATAATCATCCAGCGAGCGCACGGTATTCTCGTACTGGCCGATACTCGATGCCGCCATCGCTTTCATGGTGCGCACCACCGATTCAAGCTCTTCTGCACTGCCTATCTTGTGACGCAGACTGGCGACGCTATCACTCATAATGTCTCTTGCAGTGACGACTCAGGGTGAAAGCTCGCAAGTGCATGGCTTGCAATCCTGATCATCAAAGCCCGATCTTCTTCACTCAACTTTTTAGCGGTCTCAAAACGCGCACACACCTCGGCAGGTATTTCTGCAGCGGCCTCACACACGGCCTGCTCGGCCCCACGCATCTGCTCAAGCGCTACAGCATCAAACAGCTTTTCCGACAGCGCCAGTAACACGGCAATCTGTTCAGCCATCGAAACCGGAGAGAATTCCGGCTGCTTCAGGCAGGCGCGAATGCGTCGCCCGTGTGCGATAATGTTTCGAGTGTTATCATCCAACCGGGCACCAAAGCGGGCAAATGTTTCCAGCTCTTCGAACTGCGCATAGGCGAGCTTAAGATCGCCAGCCACAGCGCGGTAGGCTGCACGCTGGGCCTTACCACCGACACGGGAAACCGATTTGCCAACATCAACCGCGGGCAATACACCCAACTCAAACAACGATGGTGACAGGTAAATCTGGCCATCAGTAATAGAAATCAGATTGGTTGGAATATAGGCGGAAATATCCTGCGCTTCGGTTTCGATAATCGGCAGTGCCGTCATCGACCCGCCGCCGAGATCCGCGCGCAGATGTGTGGCACGCTCCAGCAGGCGAGAATGAATATAAAAAATATCGCCCGGAAAGGCTTCCCGACCGGGTGGCCGGCGCAACAATAACGAGAGCTCGCGATAGGCACGCGCATGATGGGTCAGGTCGTCATAGACCACCAGCACATCACGTCCCTGTTGCATAAAATACTCGGCGATACTGGTCGCGGCATACGGTGCCACGTAAGCAAGTCCGGGCGGGTCATTGCCTTCGGTCACCACAACGACTGTGTATTCCAGTGCCCCCTGCTCGCGCAGTGTGGCAATCACCTTGGCGACCCCCGAGGCGCGCTGACCAATGGCGCAATAGACACACAGCACATTCTTATCACGCTGGTTGAGTATGGTGTCGAGCGCGATCGCTGTCTTGCCGGTCTGACGATCACCGAGAATCAGTTCACGCTGACCGCGACCGACAGGAATAAGTGCATCAATCACCTTGATGCCTGTCTGCAGCGGCACAGTGACCGGATCACGGTCCAGTATAGACGGTGCAGGACGCTCAACCGGCAGGCGTTCACTGGCAACCAGTCTGCCCTTACCATCCAGCGGCTGACCAATGGGATTAATAATGCGCCCGATCAGACCATCGCCCACCGGTACATCCACCACATGCCCAAGGCGCTCCACTTCATCGCCCGCCTGTAAGGCCCAGTAGTCGCCAAGCAGTACCACGCCCACTTCATCTTCATCGACATTAAAGGCAATGCCATAAATATCGCCGGGAAATTTAAGCACTTCTTCAAAGCCGACACCGGGCAGACCGGATACTTTGGCAATGCCTGTCGCGATACTGGTAATTACGCCCACCTCTCGCGGCGTGAGTTGCGGCGAAAAAGATTCACGCGCCTTGCTTAGTCCTGAGAACGCATGATCGAATACATTTTTCAGGTGGTCACCATTCAGGTTATCACCTTTCAGAAGCTCGCCCTTTGAGCTGTCGCTGCTTTCTTTTTTAGTGCCCACTGTGATCGACACCCTCTGGCGTAATCGTCGCCATATCTGCCGGAGCAGGCCCCTCTGTTTCAGATCTGTTTTTCAGCAGGTCATCAACACGCTGTGCCAGTGAACCCAGATAATCAGCAATACTCCAGGCTATCTTGCGTCCATCAGCGCTGAGCTCAATGCCGCTGACCAACCCCGGCAGGGTGTCGAACTCGATCTGCTTCTCTTTACCCAGCATCTCCCCGATGGCCGTTTCAATAGCCGCTCTTTGTTGCGCGGACAGCGCGAAGGCGGTGCGTACCAGCAATGTACCGGATGATTTTTTAAACGCCGATGTCAACTCGGTGATTTGTGCCGTGCTCAGCTCACGCAGACGATCAAGAAATATTTCCGTCATACGTTGTTCCAGACTTATGTCGGCAAGATCAGATAGGGTCTTGCGGGCAATCGCAAATACTTCTTCGCGAGTACTGCGACTGAGCTCTTCATTCAGACTATGCTGCTCGTTTCTCAACGCCTGCTCCAGTCTGACACGCAGATCCTCAGCATCCTGGCGTGTCGCATCAAGCAACTGCGCGCGTTCGACTTTCGCCGCTTCCAGCACCTCATTCATCTGTGTGTTGCGCTGCTGATCGAACGCCTCATTTTTCTGCTGATAGGCTTGGCGTTGCTTCTCTGCTTCAGCTTCCTTGGCATCAGCATCAGCTATTTTGGCGGCGATGCGTTTCTCCCGCGCATCAATCGCGCCAAGGATTGGCTGGTACAAAAACCGCTTCAGCAACCACACCAGGATGAGGAAGTTGATAACCTGCGCAATGACGGTAAACCAGTCGATGAGCATGGATTATTTTCCTGCGGCCTGAGCGATAACCTGGTTCCAGAACGGATTGGCAAAAATCAGGATCATCGACACCACAAAGCAGTAAATAGCGGTGGATTCGATCATCGCCAGACCGACAAAAAGCGTGCGCGTGATGGTGGCAGAAGCATCCGGCTGCTGTGCCAGCGAGGCCAGCGCCGTTGCCACTGCCTTGCCTTCACCCAGTGAAGGCCCGATCACACCGATGGCAATGGTCATGCCAGCGGTGAAAATTGATACCATCGCAATCATAGTTACACTATCCATAATATCTCCGTTAATCGTTGTCGTTGATGTTTCATGATCTGCTTACCGATTCGGTTTTATCTTCAGTTGCCTCTTCCGGTCCATTTTCCGGTTTTGTGCTGCGCACACGTGTTGCCGCAGCAATGTAAACCGTGGCCAGAATGCTGAAAATGTATGCCTGTACCATGCCGGTCAGTAATCCGAGCGCACTCATAATGATCGGGAAAATGAACGGCGTAATGGTCAACAGGATGGCCAGTATCATCGTGCCGCTCATCATGTTGCCAAACAGGCGCACCGCCAGCGCCAGCGTGCGCGAGATCTCGCTGATGATATTGAACGGCAACATGATAATCGTTGGTTTCATGTAGCCGCGCAGGTATTTACCGACTCCATTCTCTTCGATACCAAACATCGGTACGGCCACAAACACGCAGATCGCCAGCGCGGCGGTGGTCGAGAGCGAACCGGTCGGTGGCTCATAGCCGGGAACAATCGTGAACAGGCTTGCCATGGCGACAAAGAGAAACAGGGTTCCCAGAAAGCCGAGGTACTTTTGCGGATGTTTCAGCCCCACCTCTTCGATCTGCTGATTAATGCCGGTGACAATCATCTCCAGCAGATTCTGCCAGCGTGAACGCTGCAACTCTGTGGACAGTTTGCGGGTAATCATTTTTGAACCGAGCACCAGCACCAGCATCAGCCCCCAGGTAAAAACAATAGTGGCATTGAGTTTGAAAAAACCCATGTGCCAGTAAATGATGTTGTCTGGACTAAGATTCATAAGCTGCCTGCCGTCATACTGTTATCAGACTGATCCGATCTGCGCGTTAGCCGGGTGATGATGATGCGTGCGATAATAAAACCCAGCAGGCCCACAAGTAAGTGCTGCCAGTTATCGCCCAGAATAAAATAGAAGCCCAACACAACGACTCCCGTTCGCAGGAACATACTACTTATCATCAACAGCGCCACCTGCTTGCTCGATTCGATTTTACGTACCGTCCACCACAGACCCGCGAAAAAAAACAGACCTAGCAAGGCTCCTGCAAGTAAAGAAAACAGCAGAGAGATAAATTCATTCATGATTATTCTCACCCTCGTCCTGATGAATTTCCCTGTCTTCCTTTACAATCCATCGCCATGCATTAAAGCAGCCCAGGATCAGACCGACCGCCAGCAGCGCAAGTGTCCATGAATGCTCGCCCGGATAACTTTTATCAATCCACAGTCCGAGTGCCGTACCAAGCAAGGTTGGCATCGCCACCGACCAGCCAACCAGTCCCATCATGCCTAAGCCGGCCCACACGGTTTTAGTCACATGCCGTTGCGCTTTGAGCTTGCGTGCTGCCATATCGCCGACCTGCCGGCTGAATTCGGTTTTGCCCGGCCGCTGATCCATGTCCGGTTTTTCATCCATGATGAAACTCCGCCAGCCGACGAATGAATCCGCTCTCCATTTTCGCCAGCACCGAGCGCACCTTCTGCTCCTGTTCACCCAGCTGCATAAACTCCGTCTCCACTGCCGCACGCAATTTATCCAGACTCATGCCACCAATCGCATTGCGCACAGAGACCCGTACATCGCTTCCGGTTTTAACCAGAACACCTTCATCGACTGCGATGTAAACTTCGCCTTCTGCAGCTGTTTCATAAACCAGTATGCCCGCCGACAGCGATGCTACGCAGTCAAGCCGGTGCGGCAGGAGTCCAAATGAACCTTCGTATGTTACCGCAACCATGCGCAACACATCACGCTTGTTGGTGAACACCTTAAAGGGCAAAAGAATCTTAAGATTCACTGGTGCTACTCGCTGGCTGTACTTGTTCTGTTGTAGACTGTTTGACCTTTTCGTCAACACCCTTTCTGGCCTCGTCAATGGCGCCGATCATATACAGCGCACTTTCCGGATAGTCTTTAAACTCATCACGCAAAATACGTTCGCAACCGTCTAGCGCATCGCTGAGACTGACCAGCTTACCCTTGTGTCCGGTGAACTGTTCAGTCGTAAAAAACGGTTGCGTGAGAAAGCGTTCCAGTCGTCGCGCGCGACCGACCACCTTATGATCCTCAGGTGATAGCTGCTCCATACCGAGCATGGCGATAATATCCCTGAGTTCGGCGTATTGGGCGAGGGTACGACGGATCTCCTGCGACAGCGCATAATGCCGCTTGCCAATGATGCCGGGCGTGGCCATTTTAGAGCTGGATTGTAAGGGATCGATGGCAGGATACAGCCCTTCACTGGCCCGCTTTCGCGACAATACGATGGAGGCAGAAAGATGCGAAAAGGTATGCACTGCTGCCGGGTCAGTGAAATCATCCGCCGGTACGTACACCGCCTGAATAGACGTGATTGCGCCGGTATCCGTATTGGCGATACGCTCTTCCAGTCGTGACAACTCGGTACCCATGGTCGGCTGATAACCGAGGCGCGCCGGCATCTGCCCCATCAAGCCGGACACTTCCATGCCCGCCTGAATAAACCGGAATATATTGTCGACCAGCAGCAGCACATCGCGATTTTCATCATCGCGAAAATACTCGGCCATGGTCAGTGCTGCATGGCCGACGCGAAAACGCGCACCGGGTGGCTCGTTCATCTGCCCGAACACCATCACCATATTATCCAGCACACCCGCCTCTTTCATCTCCCGATACAGCTCTTCGCCTTCACGACAGCGCTCACCAATACCGCAAAAAATACTCACGCCAGCGTGCTGTCCGACCATATTGTGAATCATCTCGGTGAGCAGTACCGTCTTACCCACGCCGGCACCGCCAAACAGGCCGGCTTTGCCACCACGTTCCAGTGGCATCAGCACGTCGATGAGTTTAATACCTGTTGCAAAGATTTCGGATTTGGTGGATCGCCGCGCTAACGCCGGCGGCGCATGATGTACGCTACGCCACTGGATCTCTGTCGGCGCTGGCTGCCGATCGATAGCATTGCCGAACACATCGAACATGCGTGACAGAATACCCTTGCCTACCGGCGTCTGCAGTGGTCCGCCACTGTCTTCCACCACCATACCGCGGGCAAGGCCCTGGGTCGCCGTCAGCGCAATGCCGCGTACCCGCTGTGCGTCCAGTTGCGAGAGCACCTCAATGGCAATTTTACCATCATGCGCATGCAGCAGCGAATTGATCGGAGGTAAATGTGCTTCAAACACGATATCAACAACACTACCGCGCACCGAAATTACCATGCCGGTATTCATGAAAGATGTGTCGTCAGGTGTTGTCTGATTCGTATCCATAATGCTAAGCCTTCACTCCCTCTGCGCACAATGCAGACCGCGCTTCCAGCGTATCGCGCACTTCCGACAGCCGTCGTTCGAGGAGCGCGCGATCATGGGTGGCATGGATGGTGCGATCGACCAGTTCGGCAATCCACTGCAGCTGTTCGTCGAGTGCGCGTATGTGGCCGGCCCTGATCGTCAGGCTGCCAATGGCTTCAAAGGCGCCAAGCATGCGTGCCAGAATAGCAACATTCACTTCCGCGCTACCCCGAATCTGATCGAAGGCCTCGGCCAATAGCCCCTCAAAGCTCGTAACGTTCGCCACCACCCGCAGGTTTCCCCCCTCGTAACGGTACAATGGTGGGAATTGTCGGCTGGCCAGCCGACCCATAATCGATGCCAGATAGTCCACGCACATCACCGCTGTTGAGGTGTCATTGACGCCCGGAGAAAGTGCCTTGATGGCTATATCCACGATTTGTCGAATACCGAAAGCCGGGTCCTGTTCAACCGTTCGATACCGACCAAGACTGTATGCAGCATTATACGCATCAATGGTGTTCTGATCCGGCGGGTGAGTCAGGGCGAGCGATAGCAACGCCGTATTTTTCACAACAAATGCACCGGTGCCATGCTCCATCCGCACAATAGTCCTGCTCTCCCGCGACAGACTCAGCAGCACATCGCTGTCCAGGCTTTGAATATAACCGCTCTTTGCTGCCGGCACTGGATACCATTCCCTGTCATCCAGTGATTCGAGTCCCTGCTGCAAGCCTTTATCTTCTATGGGCGCCTGATCCTGTTTTTCCGGCAGTAGCCGATCTATAGAGGCATAGGTCTCCTCAGCGATCAAGGCGATAATGCTGGATGCCTGGATCGACGAGGCAATATGATGAATGAAATAGATAAGGACACCCACGCCACAGAGCGCCAGGATAAATGCAAAAAATACCGCCATGCTCGGCACGAACTCGTCTACACCACCACTGCCGCGAATGGTGCGCAACACAATCAGGCAATAAGCGAATATGCCGGTGAAAGTCCCCAGGGTGAATTGCGTTACCCGGCTACGCATAAAATTCCTCAAAATGCGAGAGGTGTACTGACCCGACGCCAGCACCATTGCCACCAGTGTCATGGAGAAGGTGGTACCCATAACCGTCATCATTGAACCGGCCAGCGTGGACAACATCAGGCGCGCGCCTTCCGCCCCTACCCCGAACAGGCGTGGCCACTGGCTCAGCCATTGGTCACTACCGGCCGAGTCCGCTTCGATCCACACCACCGCGAAGGCCATGCTGCCCGCGACCATCAACGAAGGCATAAACCAGAAGCTCGATCGCAGAACATTCCAAAACTGAATGAGTTTATTCATCCTGCCATTTCCACTTGAGAATTTCCGGCATATCTTCGCCATACATTTCGATGTAGGCCTTATGGTCGAGCAGCTTGTCGCGCAACATCTGTTTTGCATAAGCAGCACGCGAACCCAGGCTTGGTACCCTATCGATAACATCACCAGCCAGATGAAAACGATCGAGATCATTCAGTACAGCCATATCAAAAGGCGTCGTTGTGGTACCGTTCTCTTTGTAACCACGTACATGCAAATTCCTGTGATTGCTGCGGCGGTAGGTGAGTCGATGGATCAACCATGGATACCCGTGATAAGCAAAAATGACAGGCTTGTCTTTGGTAAACAGCACATCGAAATCATTGTCGGAAATGCCGTGCGGGTGCTCACCCGGCGGTTGCAGGGTCATCAGGTCGACCACATTGATCACGCGAATTTTCAGATCCGGAAACTGCTGGCGCAGTAGTGTTACAGCTGCAAGCGTTTCCAGTGTCGGTACATCACCGCAGCAGGCCATGACCACATCAGGATCACCGCCCTCGTCGTTACTGGCCCAGGTCCAGATCCCCAGCCCGGCGGTACAGTGTTTAATCGCTGACTCCATATCCAGCCATTGCAATTCAGGCTGCTTACCCGCAATGATGACATTGATATCATCGTGGCTACGCAGACAATGGTCGGTCACCGATAACAGGGTATTGGCATCAGGTGGTAAATAGACGCGGATGATCTCAGCCTTCTTGTTGACCACCACATCGATAAACCCTGGATCCTGATGACTAAAGCCGTTGTGGTCCTGCCGCCAGACGTGCGATGACAACAGATAATTCAATGAGGCAATGGGTCTGCGCCATGGGATGTCACGCGCCACATCAAGCCACTTGGCGTGCTGATTGAACATCGAATCAACGATATGGATAAAGGCTTCATAGCAGGAGAAGAAGCCATGCCGCCCGGTAAGCAAATACCCTTCGAGCCAGCCCTGACACTGGTGCTCACTCAGCATCTCCATCACCCGGCCATCAGGCGCAATGTGTTCATCACCGGGTAATATCTCTGCTGTCGAACAACGGTTGGTCACTTCGAACAGTGCGCCCCAGCGATTCGATGCGGTTTCGTCCGGACTGAAAACACGAAAGTTGCGTGCTTCACTATTGAGCTTCATCACATCGCGAATGAATTCGCCCTGGGCGCGCGTCGATTCGGCTTTGACCTCACCCGGGTTTGGTACACTCACCGCATAAGCGCGAAAGTCCGGTAGTCGCAGATCACGCAGCAACTTGCCGCCATTGGTATGTGGATTGGCACCCATGCGCCGCTCCCCTTTTGGCGCCAGTTCAGCCAGTTCAGCAATCAGCCCGCCCTGCTCGTTAAACAGCTCTTCAGGTCGGTATGATTTCATCCACTGTTCAAGGACTTTTATATGCTTTGCCTGTTTGATAAAATTGGTAACCGGAACCTGATGTGCATGAAAGGTGCCTTCGACCTGTTGACCGTCGACGAATTCGGGGCCGGTCCAGCCTTTGGGAGAGCGCAGAATAATCATCGGCCAGCGTGGTCGCTTTGTGAATCCATGTGCTCGCGCGTCACGCTGAATAAGTTTGATACTTGCTATCACACTATCCAGTGTCGCGGCCATCAACTGGTGCATGGTTTCCGGATCATCACCCTCGACAAAATACGGTGTATAACCGTAGCCCCGAAACAGCGCTTCCAGTTCATCGCGGGGGATCCGCGCCAGTACGGTGGGGCCGGCGATCTTGTAGCCGTTCAAATGCAGAATCGGCAGCACCGCACCATCATGCACCGGGTTGAGAAATTTATTGGAGTGCCAGCTGGTTGCCATAGGCCCGGTTTCCGCTTCACCATCACCGACCACGCAGGCCACCAGCAGATCGGGATTATCGAAGGCTGCGCCATAGGCATGTGATAGCGCGTAACCCAGTTCGCCACCTTCATTAATGGAACCCGGTGTTTCCGGCGCGACGTGACTGGGAATGCCACCGGGAAATGAAAACTGGGTATCCAGCTTTTTCATACCCGCCTCGTCCTGGGAGATATTTGGATAGACCTCGCTGTAGGTCCCTTCAAGATACGTATTGGCCACCAGTCCCGGGCCACCATGGCCGGGACCGGTGACATTCACAATACTCAGGTCATATTGCCGGATGATGCGGTTAAGATGGACATAAATAAAATTGAGGCCCGGCGTAGTACCCCAGTGCCCCAGCAGACGCGGCTTGATATGTTCAATGGTAAGCGGTTTTTTCAGCAGAGGGTTATCATACAAATAGATCTGGCCGACCGACAGATAGTTAGCCGCACGCCAGTAAGCGTCCATCTTGCGTACAACATCAGGCAGCAACGGTTTGTTCGTACTCTCGGGCGTTTTCGTCTTGCTGGCCATCAGCAGGTTCCTCTTGATTGCTTTATCCCGGAAGCCCGCAAACAGACTTCGCCATCATCAGTGTTTATTTGGTGCATGATACAAACAGCAACCGGTTTTCTGTGGAAATAAGATCCGTATGTTGCACACTGGATTTTTCCTCTGTCTCAATGCCAGCAGACGCCAATAGGCTATAAATCTGTGACTCACCGCTACTTCTGCTGATACCGCTCTTTTTCGTTCAACGCTTTCTCCTGTTTTCATGTTTGCCTTTGCACCATCAATTCAACAGCTGCTCAGCAGTAACCCCGGTGATCATGTTAGCTGCATTGGCATCACACATTTTCAACTATACTGTTTATATATGAATATATGACAAAATAACAGCGCCGGTCGTGCTCATCATCCGCAACTAAAAAGAACAACCATCAACTGCCACCCTGTTTGCTCGGCAGAGACTTTCCATATATGTGGTGGATTTTACCCTCAGCTTCTAACCAATCGTACAACTGACAATCCCCTTCGAAGCCGCGTTGCTCTGAAAGAAAGTAAGCTGCTGTAGAGATCCTTTCCCTGAGCTCTTCAGGATTGTGTATAGCACTCTTGTTTGCGTTACCTGTTGTTTTAGACATTCGGACTCCATTCTGATCTGGCTGGAAGCTGACCAATCTTTATAAGCTATACCTAAGCACGATAATAGATAGGAGCCGCCCTCAGATATTGTAAGCTGCTAATGCTCAATGGTGATGCTTACAGGCAGGCAGTTACGCCCTCGGCCAGAAGCGGGGCCAGGCTGATGACATTGCTCGGGTGACTGATGCTGTCGGTGCTCCAGATGGCATCAAGCTCTGCTGCCTGCAATCGTTGCCACGCATCACCGGCGAAGAGCGCATGGGTGATGATCGCAGATACCGATGCGGCACCTGCAGCCTTCGCGGCAGCGGCCGCAGCCAGCAGCGTACGGCCAGTACTGGCCATATCATCCACCAGCACAATATGGCGACCGGCAAAGGTAATATCATCAGGCAGGCGAACGGATACATTGCTGTCCCCGGTACGCAGCTTCTCCGCCACGGCCACATTAAAACCGCGCCCGGAGGCAATGGCATCCACCCACTGCTGCGACTCTTCATCCGGCCCCAGCAGTAAGGGCTTGTCGATGCAACTTGCGATGAAATCGCCCATCAGGGCGGTAGCCGAGAGTGCCACTGCTTTGGCTGCCGGAACCGCGTGCTTCAGCTGATGCACGCGGTGCAGATGCGGATCGACCGTGATAACAGCATCAAAGGCATCGGCCAGCAACTGACCGATCACCTGCTGGCTGATCGCTTCACCGGGGTGAAATGCCGTATCCTGGCGCATATAGCAAAGGTAAGGCGCTACCAGTATCAGCCGCTTCACGCCGTTGGTGCGGGCAGTAGCTGCCGCCAGCAATAACTCAATCAGCTTCTCATTCGGTTGATTCAGGCTGCAGAAGATCACAACCTGCTCCGGCAGCGGAACAGGCACACTCACCCGACTCTCGCCGTCCGGAAAACGGTGCAACAGCAGATCGGCTGCGCGCACGGATTCATTAATGGAGAGTGCAGAAGCCAAAGCCGAGGCGGGCCCTCTGTCTGCGGGAAAATTCAATACCAACATAACCTGCTCCTCCCACCCACTCGTCTACAGCGCCGGAAAATAGCGCGGTGCCGGCGGCACATCACCGATCGTGAAACCGTCATCCCTGCCGGCCAGATCCATCGCAAATTCGAAATCGGATGGGAACTCGGCGTGGATACGATAGAGCGGCTCACCCGCTTTCACCGCATCCCCCAGTTTCTTGAACAGATCCACACCCGCGCCCTTGTCCATCGGCGCACCGGCCAGGCGGGCGATACGCGCCATCTGCAGATTATCTATGGCCACCACATAACCACTCTGCTGCGCCGGCATCTCCTTAACCAGAGCGCCCGGTTTCATGGCTGTCTTATTCATACCCTGGGCGGCAATCAGCGCCTGCATCTTTTTCATAGCCCGGCCGGTCTCCAGTATGTCACGGGCAATCGCATAGCCCTGGCCGCCGCGCACATCCGGATCAAATTCGAGGATACGACCGGCAAGTCTAAGCGCCTTCTCGCGCAGGTCGGTTGGTGCGGCAGGATTATTCTCCAATACCAGAAGCACATCGCGCGCTTCGAGTACCGGCCCGATACCGCGTCCAATCGGCTCTTCGCCGTTGGTGATCACCACCTCCAGATTCAGACCCGAGCGATCACCGACATATTCGAACATCTTGCGCAGGCGCAGCGCGTCATTCATGCCGCGTACCTTGGCGGTTGGACCAACCGGAATATCGATCAACAGATGGGTACAGCCGGCAGCAATTTTCTTGGAGAGGATCGATGCCACCATCTGACCGGGCGAATCCAGCGCCAGCGGGCGCTCGACCGAGATCAGGATATCATCGGCTGGTGCCAAACGTGCAGTGCCACCCCAGGCCAGACAACCACGCTCATGCCGCACGATCTCGCGCAAGCGCTCAAGGCTGAGCTGGACATGAGCAAGTGTCTCCATCGTATCGGCCGTGCCGGCAGGTGAGGTGATGGCCCGGCTGGATGTTTTCGGAATCAACATGCCGTGCGCGGCAATAATTGGCACCACGAGCATCGTGGTACGGTTTCCGGGAATGCCGCCGATGCAGTGCTTGTCGGCAACCAGCGGCTCGCCCCAGTCCAGTCGCTCACCGGTATTGACCATGGCCTGCGTCAGGTAGAGGACTTCATCCCGCTCCATGCCGCTTTCACTACAGGCCACAAGAAAGGCCGACATCTCCATGCGTGAGTAACGGTTATCCACCACATCCTGCATAATGCCGGTAAAATCAAGCGCGGTCAGATGCTCGCCTGCAATCTTGCGGTGTACAGCATTGAGCGAGTTCGGCGGTGTGGCGTGGGAGACACAGACGGTCTCACCTTCGGCCAGCCCCAGTTGCTCGAAGGCTTGCTCGCTCAGCCCCAGTTCATCCACAGCCATGATGCACCCATCATTGACCACATTCAGTACGGCAAGCAGTTGTTGATCCATGGCCGTGCTATTGACCTGCACCTTGGCCAGCGCCTGAAATCCTTCCGCACGATAGATCGGGCAGTCGCGATGCAGATAGGCGACATTCTCCTTATAGGTATCAATGCCCACACGGCGCAGTTTGAGATGGAAATCGGGTATATTCATGATCGCCCCCTGCGCTCAGATTAACCGATTCAGAGACGCAAGTCGATGACCCGCAAACAGTCCACCGTTCTCCATGCGCTGAAGCTAAAGCCCAGCCATTCCAGCCGGCTGCAGGCGTTCGTTAATCCAGCAGCTGCACATGGGCCAACCCCAGAAGGCTGCCATCAGCGCGTGGAATAAAGTTACCGATGCGAGGCCCGTACACGGCAATGACTGGATCGTACCATAATGGGATATAGACCATATCCGCCTGCATTTGACGCTCTGCCTGCGCATAGAGCAGCTTGCGCTGCGACTGATCTGCAGTTGCCGCTGCCCGGTCCAGCCACTGATCCATGCGGCTGTTTGCGTAGCGACCACGGTTAGACCCATGTGGCGGCCACATTGATGAGTGCAGAATCCAGCGGTAGATATCCGGATCACTGATGCCCACCCAGGAGAGCGAGAAGACCTGAAAATCGCCCTGCTTAATGCGGGCATAAAAACCGCCCCACTCCAGTGATTCGATATGTACATCGATGCCAATCTGCCGCCACATGGCGGCAATGGCCGTGGCCAGGCGCAGACGCGCCGGATCCGTGCTGGTGCGATAGTTCAGTGAAAAACGCATACCATTGGCTGCGCGTTTCATGCCGGCTCGATCCAGCAGGGCTTCGGCCTGATGTGCATCAAACGGGGTGGCCGGCAGTGGTGTTGCCGCCCAGTGACCCGGTGCCAGTACCGTTTCAGCCAGCACCGGCAGATCGGCAAACAACGCCTCTTTCAGTTTATTGCGATCCAGCGCCAGTGCCAGTGCGCGGCGGACATCCAGCGCCGCAAGCCGCTCATCCTGCAGATTCAGCCCGATATAGGAGAAAGTTGTCGACGGGCGTGTACGTATCGTCAAGGTCGGCTGCTGACGCAGATAGGGCAGCAGCTCTGCAGGCAGGTCGTTCTGAATAAAATCGAGCTCTCCCCGGCTCAACTTAAGCAAACGCGTAACCGGATCCTTCACCGAGGCAAATTGTATCAACGGCACCGCTGCATGCGCATCCACCCGCTCCAACGTCAGACCGTGCTGGTTCCACACCCGCAGCCTGTAAGCCCCACAGCCTGTAGTTGAGCGTGCCTGTTGCGGCGCAACGGCCAGAGCTTTGGGCAGGATACCGATATTCAGCCGCGGTAGCAGCGAGGCATCGGGGTGATGCAGGTGAATAGCAACCACATCGCTGCCTTCGGCCTCCACACGTGCCACCGCGGCAAAGCCCGCACGCAAGGGGCTAGTCAGTTGCGGATCCAGCACTGCCGACAGTGTCGCCACCACATCGGCTGCTGTCAGTGCACTGCCGTCGGAAAAATGGAGACCGGGCTTGAGCCTGAATCGCCATAACAACGGCCCGGAGTGCTGCCAGCTGACCGCCAGATCCCCCTGTAGATGAAAGTGCTCATCCAGCCGTAGCAGACCGCGATGCAACAGCTCCTGCACCCGCGTTGATGCGGCATCCGTGGCAAAGCGAGGATCAAGTGTGACCGGCATCTGGGCCAGCCCCACGCATAAGAGCCCCTGCTCCCGTTGCTGCCCATGACAGGCCATAAGCAGCAGGCATGTCAGCAGAGCGAGCAGTAGTTTCATCTGCGCTCCCACATAGTCAGCGATTCAACGTGGCCAGCATAGGTAAACAGATCCAGCGCCTGCAATGCTTTGAGCCGGTACCCCTGCTGTTGCAGGATCGCCCCGTCTCTGGCCCCTGCAGCCGGATCACACGAAACCATGATAATCTTTTTCGGCACAAGCCGGGTCATACTACTGCAGATACGCTTTGCACCGCGCCGTGGCGGATCGATGATCATCAAATCAGCACCGATATAGGCCTCCAGATCAAAATCCTCAAACAGATTCGCCTGCGCAAAACGGGCCCTGATGCCCAGCGCTTTGGCATTGGCGGTTGCCGCACGCACGCTGGCCGGATTCAGCTCCGCCCCGAACAGCTCGGCTCCTGTGGCAGCAGCCAGAGGTAACGACAGGTTGCCGATACCGCAGAAGAGATCGGCAATACGGCGAACCGGCCCGCTCCACAGCCGGATCAGATCAATCAGCTGGCGGTTGCCCGCCTGCTGCCCCTGCACAAAATCGTCAGGTCCGACAGTGAGCATAATATCGCCGGAGCCGGCAGGCAGAGCATCATGGAACTGTTTTGCCGGTCGGGTCAGCGGTCGGGTAATCCCCTCATAACGCCACCACCACTGCATAGGCAAGCCGTTATCCAGAGACTCCTGATAATCACGTAAATCCGGTAAGTTGCCCGACTTAAGCTCCAGTATCACATGGATACCATCGCTCAGTTCAACCGCCTGTACTGCCTCAACATCATCGTTCAGGACAGGCCGCAATAGTGCGTGCACAGCGCTCAATGCCGGTGTCAGCACCATACAACGCTGGTGGCGTATCACCCGGTGGCTGGCATGGGCATAGAAACCGGCAAACAAGCCCTGGGCATCACTGCCAACCACCCAGCGTACCCGTCGCCGTGATGCAGGCGCAGGCATTGAAGCCGGCGTCCATAGCGTATCCGGCCGTATCAATGCTGCGAATGCATCACGCACCCACTCCGACTTCAGGGCCGCATGCGCATCCGCGGCCAGAAACTGCAGCGCACAACCGCCACATGCATCGGCTACCGGACATGGTGGCGCAACGCGTGCGGAACCTGGCTCAATCACCTGTTCAATTACGCCGCGCAGTACACCGCGTCGCTTCTGCAGTGGCGCTACGATCAGCCTGTCGCCGGTAACGGCATTGGGCACCAGCATCGTCTGATGCCCTGTACGGACAACTGTCTCACCACCGGGCAGAATGCACTCAGCTACGCCGCTGATCGGCTCACGCGTTGTCACAGCTGATCCAGGTGATCGAACTGACGCAGGTAGGCGGGTTTATCACCTGCAACATCTATCGATTGCACCAGCAGCTTGAATACCTCCCCCATACCGAAGGGCAACAGCATACGTTTGGCATGCGCCAGCAAATGCATGCTCTGCGCGTCGGATTGCGCAGCAAGCTCCTGGATAAATGCCTGCACCGATGGCGACTGCGCAAGCCAGCCCCCCTGTGACATCCATAGTAGCGGCTGCATGCCTGCCTCCCTGCCCGCCTGCGCCAGTGCCGAAAAATCGACATGGGCGGTAATATCGCGACTACCGGGCTCGGTAAGCACCTCTTCAACCGCCGTGTGTTCAAAATGCGCCAGCAGCGTACCTTCGCCGCGACCGGGGCGATAGTACTCCTGCCGCGAATAGCCGTAATCCAGCGTCAGGATAAACCCGCGCGGCACCACGCGTGCCAACGACTGTTGCCATGCAGCAAGGCCCGGATTGAATTCACTGATATAACCGTCCGGCCATGCACTGCTGATGGATTCGGGTATCTCTGGTACTGACTGCATGGGCTCTGTGCTATAGCCCCACGCCAGAGCGCCATCCGGTTGCCTGATCACGCCGCGCTCAAAATATTGACCCTGATGATAACGGAAAGAGCGTACGGGGAAGGCATCTGGCAATTCATTGCTGAACAGAACAGCCTGCTCACAGGCATCGAGGCTATCCAGTGAAACATGAATCTCGACCGCATGGCCCCGCTCGCTAAACAAGGCACGCTGCCTCTCGCGCAGAGCGTGACTGCGCTCAACCGATACGATGCGCTGAGGTACAGTGATCGGCATCTGCACAAGAATATCGAGCACCGATGCCAGCAGCTTGCCACTGCCGGAGCCCTGCTCCAGTAGTACCCAATGTGCCGGCTCCCCCATCTGCTGCCAGCAGTTGAAAATCAGATCGGCAAAACCGAGTGACAGCCATGGCCCCAGTTCGGATGCCGTGACGAAGTCGCCCGTTTCGCCGAAAACCGTTTTCGCTTCATAATAACCCAGCTCCGGCTCATACAGCGCAGCCTGCATAAATGCATCGAAGGGGAGAAAACCGCCTGCAGCGGAGATATGAGAGCAAATGATCTGCTCCAGTTGATGATGCCCTGTCATAGTTGACGCCTCTCCCACCTCGGACTAACGTATCGAACATTACATACGACAACGAGGAACTCAAATGTCTTCAGATTTAATCATTCATGTCAGCGACGAAAGCTTTGATGCAGATGTTTTAAAGGCATCCGGCCCTGTGCTGGTTGATTTCTGGGCTCCATGGTGTGGCCCGTGCAAACAAATCGCGCCGATTCTGAACGAAGTTGCCGGCGAGAAGCAAGGTCAGGTCACCATTGCAAAAATCAATATCGACGATAACCCGAACACACCGGGCAAGTACGGTGTACGCGGTATCCCCACACTGATGCTGTTTTCCGGCGGCAATGTGCAGGGCACCAAGGTCGGCGCTGTCAACAAGGCAAAGCTGATCGAGTTCATCGACGAACATCTGTCTTAACCGCTCATTCTTTCGATCAAAGGCAGGGGGTTATCCCCTGCCTTTTTTTTTGCTTTATCGCGTATTGGCGGGAGATGAACTAAACGATCAGAATCAAAAACCTTTCACCGCAGAGGAAAAGCAAAACAACATAAGAGAATAGTTATCATGCCGTGACACGTTATTGCGCATGAATATCCGGGTTCATCAGAGAAGACGTGCAGAAACCATATTCAAAATACTTCGTCTTCCCCCTGCGTCCTTTGTGTCCTCTGCGGTGAATGGCTTTTACCCTCGCATTTGAACTGGCTGAATTGGCAGTCTGCTAGTAGTGATCAGGGTACAAACTCAGGCATGCATAGGGATATTTCCAGCTAATCCGCGAAGAACTTCTGTTTACTGTACGGCTGCGACTTGATTAGCGGGGTTCATGCTTCTCGCTCAACTGGATGGTCATCGACGGATTGTTGCGGCCACGCTGCAGGTTTACATACACATCACTGCCGGCAACAAAGACACCGCCGAATTGTGAGAGCGGATGACGGACAATGTTGTGCAGCTTACGCCCGTCCCATGCCCACAGCGTCGAAGGAGTGGTTTGATCGGTAATCCACAACCAGTGACGCGTGCTATCCCAGGCCAGATCATCCGGATGCATAAGCGCCTGATTTTCCAGCCAGGAGTCGACGCGTGGCATACTGCCTTCATCGTGCAGTTGAAGAATACGGCCACTGCCGGACTCAGCCAGCAACAACGTACCATCGGGCAGCCGTTCAATATCGCGTATGGCAGCAAAAGCTGTCGCTTCCAGCTTGCGGGCCATGGCTGTCGCCGCATCCGGAGTGACCGTTAACCACCCCTTCTGCCGGTGATAAACCGTCAGCTTGCGATTTTTCAGTTCCAGTCGAAACAGACTGCCTGTCGCCGCCGCATCCGCGAGATAGGCAAAGTGCCCATCTGCAGAAAATGCCATAGCGCGATGATTGAATTGCCCGGCAAGGTAAAAGGGTGACAGTGAGGCGTGGCTGCTGCTTGAATCGACAGGATCAACACGCTGATCATCAGGAAACTGATCCGGTTCGGCCATGCGCCAAATCACCCCTTTCGGGTCATCTTCGGCCACCCATAGTGATCCGTCCGGCGCGAAACTGATGCCATTGGCGTTGCGCATGCCCTGCACCAGAATATGGGTACGACTGCTGCTTAAACGGATGGCGATCACGCCTGCCTGCGTACTGAACTCGCTGCGCTCTCCGCAGACATATAACCACTCCTTTGACGGCGAAAGCGCCATCCTGGTCGGGGTAATGTCCTTCCACGCGCTCAGCGAGCGATAGGACCAGCCAGTTGCCAGCTGCATACCTGCGCTATTGGTATTGCAGCCGCCCAGAACCAGCAGGATCAAAGCCATGATGCGAACGTATGTCATTGGCCAAAGGTGTACCGATCTGCGGATGCGGGCAAGTATCTTTATTCTGCAATTGCTTATCCCGTTGATTCACTTCATTCTCGGTGGCCGTCAGTCAAAACGACAGATACGCAGGTGCCCCCTTGCTCCCAGCAACGCATCTGACCAGGAGAATACCCATGTCCCGCCCTCTTAAAATATTCATGCGCGGTAAAAGAGTCGGCCTTTTGCAGGCTGTTTTACACCGCATGGGCTATCCCATGCAGGATCAGAATGGGCTCTTCGGTGTACATACGCGTGATGCCGTCAAGGATATTCAAAAGCAACGTGGGCTTAAGCCGACAGGTGAATTGGATGATGCCCTGTTTCAACTACTGCAACTGGGTACTGCTCCGCAGGTAACAGACCAGGGTAGTACAACAACTGCCGCCGCACCACTACCCGAACCGGGCTGCGATCAGGAGCAGTTTGATGCACTGGTTCGGTTGCTGCTGCGAAAAGGTGTCATTGAAGCGGGCGAGCTGGAGGCGGAAATGAGCAGAGCCTGCCCTGCCCTTCCGCCTTGTTGTGATACTACGACCTGAGTTCACCACCCATCTGGCCGAGCGTCTGGTTACCGGCGAGAGCATCAACCTGATCAGCCCGCACGGACAGGGACGCAGGCGCACACTGCAGGATTTGCGCAGCCTGATGCCCGCATCTCTACCCGTTCAATATATTGATTTGCGCTTGCATCAGGATGATCTGGAGGCAGTCATCTGCGCCTGTTTGAAACAACAGGAGCAGGGCCTGCTGATCCTGCACAACTTTAATCTGCTGCAGAACCATGATCTTATTTCACAACTCAATGCGATCAATAAACTCAATCATATAAGTCTGTTATATATTTCTGAAGATAAAACACTTCAAGATTTACTGGCGGCGGAAAGTGTACATCTCCCCCCGCTCAGCAGTTGCCAGATGGTGGCTGAAATCAAACGCAGGAGGCTGGATCCGGATGCCTGCACAGTTGAACAACTGCTGAGTGATCCGGCACCATACACGGCGCTGACCACCCTCACTGGGCAGAGAGTCGACTGATCACCATCAGGTATGCAGCAGTGCTGCAGCCACCTGCTCCGGGAAACTGCGCGTATCAACCGGTTTGGCTATATAGCCTGTAAAACCCCGCTCCAGAATCTTCTCCCTGTCGCCGCCCATGGCATGTGCCGTTAACGCGATGACAGGGATCTCGATCGCCATAGCCTTGAGTTGCGCCAGTACCTGATAACCGTCCATATCCGGCATCTGGATATCCAGCAGGATCAGGTCCGGCAGTGCATCCGCCATACGCGCAAGAAATGGTTCGCCAGTTGTATCGGTAGTGACCTGTGCGCCATGCGCTTCCAGTAGTGCTGAAAACAGCATCAGAATCGTGTCGTTATCATCCAGCACAGCAATTTTCTTACCTGATAGAAGGCTCATATAATGATCAGGCCCCCGTTTTTCTCATACGCCAGTTTATTTTTTCCGGCCGCTTTGGCTTTACCGATACGGGCGTGGCATGTGGTAATCAACTTCTCAGGTGTATCGCCATCTTCAGGATAAAGTGCAATCGCAGCACACGTGGTCAGACCTGGCTTATCCAGCCCCTCTTCACCCGGAAATGGGTAAGCCTCAATCATATTTTTCAGACGGTTCACCACCAGCAGTGCCCCTTCGAGCTCCGTGTGGGTTAGAATCATGGCAAATTCGTCCACCCGGTGACGGGTGGCAATGTCCGAGCCTCTGAGGTTATTCATCAGAAAGCTGCCTACCTTGCGCAGTGCAGCATGCACATACGCCTCACCGGCCACCTCGCTGAAGCGGGCAAAACCGTCCAGATCAAACACGACACAGGCCATCTTCTCGCTGTTGCGGCTTGCACGCGAGATCTCCTGGTCCAGACGAATCTGGTAATAACGGTGGTTGAGCAGGCCAGAGATATTATCTTTCAATCCCGCCTGATGCGGATAAATACTCTCGACATGACGGATCTCATCCAACAGCTGTTCGCGGGTAAAGGACTCCTTGCTGACACAGTCCTCAATATGCCCCATCAGGCGCACACGCTCTGCCACTGCCAGCTCCTTGGCGGTAACAACAATAATAGGAATGTTCTCTGTGCGGGGCTGCTGCTTCAGTCGCTCGGCCACCTCGAACCCGTCCATACCGGGCATCATCAGATCAAGGATAATGATGTCCGGCTCGACTGTTTCAGCCAGATGAATTCCCTCCGCCCCACTGCTCGCCGTATGCACCCGGTAACCCTGAGCTGTAAGCGTGGCCATATAGAGCTCTCGAATATTCTCTTCATCATCAATAGCCAGCACATGCATAGTCCTGTTCTTGCGATGAATCCCTTTGCTTAATGCCCCCAGTTTGGATGCGAGCAGCTCGCGATTGATAGGCTTGGCCAGATAATCGGTGGCACCGAGCGCGATACAGAGCTCCTCATTCTCGGAAACGGTACACATGATCACCGGTATATCCGCTGTCTCCGCATCCAGCTTGAGCTCCTGCAGGACCTCCCACCCATCCTTACCCGGCATCATCACATCCAGCAGAATCAGGAACGGACGTTTCTTGCGCACAAGCAGCAGTGCATCTTCGCCATTCATGGCATGACAGACCCTGTAACCCGCATTGGAGAGATAAAGGGTACTGATCTCCAGCGAGTGAGCATCATCATCAACGACCATAATTAACGGTGCATCCGGAGCAACCGGAAGCGGCTTGTTATGAATCTGCTGCAGCACTACTTGTGTATCGACTGCCGGCAGGTTTGGTAGAACTGGGGGCTTTTGAATGAGCTCGACCGGCAACGTGAAGACAAAGCAGCTGCCTTCTCCGGGCGCACTCTGTACGGCTATCGAGCCGCCGTGCATTTCAATCAGCTTCTGGGTCAGCGTCAGCCCCAGTCCTGTTCCTTCATAATTGCGCGAGTGCGATCCGTCGGCCTGTTCAAACGGACTGAAAATATTCGCCTGATCTTGCGGGGAGATACCGATCCCCTGATCATGAATGGCGACAGTGAGTCTTGCATAGCTCTCCTGCCTGTCATCTGTACCATTGTTGTAATCAACAACGATTCTGACCTCACCGCCCTGAGGGCTGAACTTGATCGCATTCGAACAGAGATTGTAGAGAATCTGTTTAAATTTTGTGCGATCCAGATGAATCCCCGGAATGGCAGCATCTACCTCCAGACTCAGCCGAACACTGGTCTTTGTCGCGTACCCCTCTAACACCAACTGGATCTCATCGAGCAGATCAGCGACATTAATCTTCTCAAGTTTAAGGCTCATTTTGCCGGCCTCAATCTTGGCCAGATCGAGAATACCGTTAATAAGCTCGAGTAGATGTTTCCCTGAGATATTGATATTCTTCAGATACTTGGTCTGGGTTTCATTCAATGGCCCGACATAACCGTCAATCAGAAATTCGGAAAAACCATTGATTGAGGTCAGCGGCGTACGCAACTCGTGCGACATATTGCTGATAAACTGGGATTTGGCCTGATTTGCACGAATCAATGCCTCGTTGGTAGAGGTCAGATCGATCGTACGTTCCATGATCCGCGCTTCCAGATGTGCATTTAACGATTTCAGCTCGGCCTTTTCCTGTTCTATGACGTGGAACAAGCGGGCCTTCTGGATGGCATGTGCAGCCTGATTGGCCAGTAGATCGAGAAAGCGCAGCTGATTCTCATCGTAATCACGCGGAGAAAAATCATTCACATAGAGTATACCGACAACTTCACTACCCAGGGCCAGTGGCACGGCAACCAGTGCCTGTACCCCTTCATCGGTCAACATGGCATTGAGCGTAATCACCTTGGATGCAACCACGTCCGCTACGACAAACGGTTTTTGATCGTTAAATATGCGCTCTGTCAGCCCGCCTTCCCTGACTATCCATGGTTCCTGTCGATCAAACGATGTGGAGAAACCGGCTGATGCGTAGAGCGAAAGAGATCGCGTCTCCTTGTCATAGAGAGAAACCGTGCCTGCCGGTGATCCGGTTACCAGCATCGCTTCCTGCAGTACCAGCCTAAGCATTCTTGAGAGACTGTCGCTGGTGTTAAGCTGACGCCCAACACGATCAAGCTTCTCGAACTCGCTCAGCATCTGCTCAATCTGATCTTTTTCCCTTTTACGTTTGCACATCTGGTCGTAGAAGAAGCGGGCGGCCTTCCCCTCCATAATCTCTACATCCGATGATAAACAGAGGCGCAAACGTTCTGAAACATCACTGGAACCGGTTACATTGATCGCCATATCACAGGCTGGGATTTCTTCAATGGTATGAAAGATCGGAATCGACAGTATCCCGGCCCGCTTCAGTGCCGGCGCATCCACGCGCGAATCGACAATAGCGACAATGTTGATATCACTATCTTCCTGCAGTACCTGCAACAGGGCTTCGCCTCCGCGTCCCGCTCCAATAACAACAATCCTGAACAGATCCCCCCCCATCAGGCTACCTTTGCGGGCAGGTACTGTTTTACACACCGCAGAATGTGGGGGATATCAAACGGCTTGCTGATATAATCCGTGGCACCGTTGGCAATCGCCCTGTCGCGCTCATCCTCTTCCGGCAGAGCACTGACCAATACGATGGGCAGATCCTGACCGTAGCGTTCACGCAGCTTTTCCAGCACCTGATAACCGGTCATGCCCGGCATGGTAATATCCATCAGCACCAGTTCCGGGCATACATGTTCCGTCAGTGCCAGTGCCTTGATACCATCTGCAGCATCGCAGACCGTGTAATTGGCGCTTTCCAGCACAGCAACCTGCATCTCCCGAACGATGTCATTGTCATCAACAACAAGTATCATGGCCTCTCCCAACAGAATGTCTATCGCATAAAACGCCCGGCTCTTTAGTTATTTCACACGCATAAATCACAGGATCGGCCACATTCGGCCCAATCCGGTTTGTCGCTTAACAGGTGACCACATCAGTGCAAGTGAGACGGTAAATAACTCGCGTGCAATCATATACTAACAACGAATAGCAATAATGCTGCCACCCCGTGTCTGACAGTGATCCAGCTAGCGGATGGAGGTCATCACCTGTGCCAGAACGGATGCGCCGGCAGCGATCTGCTCATCGCTGCTGTACTCCGAGGCCGAATGACTGATACCGGCCAGGCAGGGGATAAAGATCATACCTGTCGGGATGCTGCCCCCATCGCTGCGCTTCTGATGACAGATGACCGCGACATCGTGCCAGGCGCCGCTCGGCAGGTGCGTAAAACTTGAGTGCTGACTGACGCAGCACTCGGCAGTGATCCTCTGTATATCCAGATCCAGAACAGGGATGCCCCGGGAACAGGAGATCTGCTCGATTTCTGCCCGGATATGAAAGGATTCAGCCAGCTGCTGAACAAGCGCCTGCGCCCGGGTATTGAATGCATCGGCAAGCTCGGCCGAACAGCTGCGGATTTCGTGAGAAAAATAGGCAAAACCGCTGACCTTGGATACCGCCTGAGCGTGAATCAGCGGGAAGCGCTGGTTGTGATCCGCGTGACTGTTCACAACGCCAATGGTCTGGATAATGGCTTGTGGTGTTTCCGGGTAGTGCGCATTAAACTGCTCTACCAGCCTGTCCAGCTGCACCAGCATATGAGCCATCGCCATATGTGCATCCTTGCGATGCGGCGTCCCCATTGGTGTAGCTCCGGAGTGATCAAAAGCACCGGTCAAGCGAATCCAGTTGCGGATTGAGCCGCGAAGACCGGTAACAATACCGATATCGCGCTGGCTGCTCTCCAGTACACTACCCTGCTCGATATGCAGCTCGATGTGCGCGGCAATGGCATCGCGTTCCGCATCTGAAATGGTGGCTTTGGCAGCACGGATATATGCCGGATCGGCATGTTGGGCATTCATCGCCTGTGCCAGTGAACTGCCGCCGTATTTGCAGTCCAGTACGGCCGGATTGAGCTGGCCGAATGCAGCCCACGCACCGAGTGAAGCCGTGCCGAATGCAGCCGATTCTTCACCCCGCCAGACCCGCAGCCGCAAGCCATGGTGCAGTGGCCAGCCATGCTGATGCGCCGCGACAAGTACGGACAGGCCGGCGACAACGCCGGCAACCCCGTCATAGTTACCGCCGCCGTCAACGGTGTCGACATGCGAACCTGTCTCTACCCAGCGGGAGAATGTACCCGGCGTTTCAACGATCAGATTTCCCACAGCATCCAGACGGCAGCACAATCCAGCGGATCTGGCAGCCTGCTCAATGTAGCAAATCGCTGCTGTTTCAGCATCGGAGTACGCCGGTCGCAAAAATCCCTGTGTGCGGTCATCACCGATAGCGCCGATTCGGTGAAGGGCAGCAAAATGGGTGGCAATCACGGTCGGGGAGATAGTAAATGTGTGCAATTCGGACATCATGCGATCATAGCGCATAGCCTCCTGGGAACAAGACAGAGAGTCAGACTTCAGGCACCCATGAACGTCAGAAAGACACCAATGTGTCAGAACGGCAGCATTTTCCCCGTCAAACAAGCCGGGGCACACGACTGCCCACAGCGACAGATATGTTTAAAAATATAGACAAATCAAGCCACACAGTTGTGCTCACGATTCTGGCACCATATATGCTCTAACATCAGTACATAGCTCGTTGTAGTGACATTGTGGTTTATAATTCTGGGCCGATGCGTACTGAACGGGAGCTTGTCTATCGCGGTTGTGTGAATCCCTTTATGGGGATACCTGATATCGGGATGCGGCACCCACCTTAACGTTAAGGGTTCAGTCATTGTAAGCCATAATGTCAGTGCAACGATCATTCACGAGAGACCTGCCCTCCCCCCTCCCCCGGCAGGTCTTTTCGTTTCTGCCCGGTGACAAAACAGCAGAGGCGCCAGAGCCTTAAAAAACGCTATACTCCCGCACTGCATTCGTAACAGTGCCAAAGGAGAGATCAATGTTCATCAAAATCGACAAAAAGACGCTGGAAGAGGAGATCATCAATAGTGAAGAGATGGTTGAAGTACTCGAGCATGATATGAAACCTGTATTTGTCGATGATGCCTTGATGGATATGGTCACCAGTGGTTACGTCCACAGAAGTGCATCCGCCATATACAGGTATAAGGCCTGAGTTTTTCGCATGCATAACAACGTGCCGGCTCTGCACAGGCAGCGAAAACTGGTTCACGATTCGATTGAGTCCATGCAAAGAGAGGGTGAAAGCATGCATGCGCTTAGCTCGAAATTCTACACCCGACTCCTCCAGACCGATCCGACGCTGGGTGATATATTTGATGGCAGCCCCGTCACCCTGAATCGAAAATTCAGTAATATGATTGCTACCTTCAAAAATCTCAAACACCTTGAAATGATTACACCGGCTATTGAAAGCCTGTCCAAACGCCACCTTGCCTACGGCATGCAACCAGCACACCTGGACAGCTTTAAAGCGGCACTGATATTCGCGCTGGAAAAGCAACTGAGAGATCGGTTTACTGATGAGCTGAAGCAGGCATGGAACAACTGCTATGATGACGTGGCCGTCGTCATTCGCCGGGCAGCCAAGGCCCACCCCGAGCTATTCCGGGCCGCCAGCCCCAAACAGCATACGCACTACGATATGAATCTGCTTGCCGATATCGGCGGTGCCGACGTTGTAAAACAGGTACTGGCACGTTTTTATGGCATCATCTTTGCAGATGCATGGCTCGGCCAGTTCTTCTACGGCAAAAGCAAGACCGGCCTGACCAATAAACAGAGCAAATTTATGGTCGCGGCATTCGGAGGCCCCAACACATATGAGGGCGAGCCACCGGCGCTGTCGCATATGCATATGTATATTACCGAAGAGATATCCCTCCTGCGCGAGAAAATGCTGCGCCAGGCAATTAGCGATCAGGGGTTAGGGATCGATATTGCCGAGCGATGGCTGAGCGTCGATCGCTCATTCTGGCATTCGATTCACAAACAGTCGGTGGATGAGTGTGTGACCAAATGTTTCGGCCAGGCTCCCGTCGTTGTAAAAAAACCGGAAAACTATCAGCCGCAGTGAGAGCAGTGCGGACAAAACAGCGGTATCAATGCATATCCCCTCACCCGCCATATCAATGGCTACTGCCAATCCCCGCTGCCGGTATAGAGCAAAACCGGTCAGGACCCGCCAGCCAACAGCACGGCGTGTATCGGAGATCGCAGCTGACGATGTCCATCATCTGCTGAGTACCATCTGAACGGCTTTTCGGCCCGGGTTGCGTGCGAAACCAAAGGTAATTTGTTGAACGTGGCAAATGAGAGCTGATACTCCTCCCGGGCCAATACGGCAAAGTGAGCATCTGCTGCGCTTGTTACCTGCGTCTGTAGTTGCCTATCGTTTCCAGCGAGCGCCCATAGTGGTATGCGATCTGCTCCGGCTCATAGCGTGCCACTGCCATGACCGGGCAGGCAGTACGGGCAAGGCAGCTCATAGCGCAGCGCGAGCCCGGCTTAAGTCGCTCATCCATACAAGCCTGCAACGGAATTTCGCCAGCCGACGACACCACCGGACAGGCCGCAATACAGGGCTTCTCCATGCAGGAGTCACACGGTGATGCACCATCCATAACCAGCGTCGGTGTAAAGGCAGTATCGGCCAGCACTGCGGCGCGGTAGGCGAACCATGATCCCCAACGGGCATTGACACCGATCCGGAACGGGGATGCATGATGCCAGCCGGCAAGCTTTCCCAGCTGTTGCAAAGGCAACGTACCGGGCTGTAGCGGATAGAGCAGCCGATAGCGGCTGGCGGGATTCTCTTCGTCAAAATAACGGCTAACCGTATCGACTGAAAAGCGGTCGATTGGATGCTCACCGGTGAGATCCCCGGAGTCTGCAATAGCCTGCCACAGATCCCGACCACCATGTGCAAAGAGCAGCAGCTGGCGATACCCGGCAACAGGCTGTTCGGTATCAATAGCCGCCAGCAGATCTGCAGGCAGCGCACACAGATCAAACACAGCCTGCAGATTCAGGCCATGATGCGCGAGTATCGCGCTGTCGTTCGGATGCACGCCATCTGTTTTCACTAGCACTCCCTGCCTATTGCCGGTTGATGCAGGCAGATAGATGCAGTGATGATTCAAACTGAAGTCCAGTGCCCGATAGCGGATCCGTGAAGGCAAGTTTCTTTGCCAGCAGCTGCAAGGGGCGGGAGTAATCGGGCGTGTCAGCCTTCGGTTGCAGTACCGGATAGAATATATCATTCAGTATCTGTGACCCGATCAGTCCCATATGCAGGCGTAACTGATGCGTTTTACCGGTTAACGGTGAAAGCGAAAAACGGGCGATCTCTGCGCCGGTCTCCAGCATGGTAATCTGCGAGCGTGCATTGATTTCACCCGCCACATTGTGGCGCAATATCCACTGGCCACTGGCTTCTATGCGGCTCTCTACCAACCATTCTCTGCGGTTTGTATCCATCGGCAGCGATGCAATGGCTTCATACTGTTTGTCGATACGACCCTCCCTGAACAAGGCGAAATAGCAGTGCCGTGTTGCAGGCTTCTTGCTGAATAAGACCAGCCCGGCCGTATCGCGATCCAGTCGGTGTACAGGCACCAGCTCCCGGTTGCCTGTTCTGTTCACCAGGCGGTGCAGCAGACACTCATTCACCGCTGTGCCACTGGGTGTAACCGGCATAAAGTGCGGTTTATCCGCCAGCAGAATCTCTTCATCTTCGTAGAGAATCCGCTCATGAAACGGGATGCGCGGTTCAGCCTTCACTTCACGGTAATAACTCAGCCGTGCATTGATGCGGTATGGGGTGGATTCGTCGACAATCCTGCCCTGTTCATCAGCCATTTTTCCTCTCTGCATGCGCTCCAGCCAGGTAGCTCGATCCACGCGGGGAAAACAGTCAACCAGAAAATCCAGCAGCACCGGCAGCGGCTGAGGCAATCGCGGCAGTGTAATATAAGAAGGCTTCGGCGACTGACTGCCAAAGATATAGTGCTCGTCCTGCAAGCTCATGCCAGCCGGATACGTATCTGCTCATCCCCGAAGGCCACGATATCGCCGGCAACAATCTTTTTCCTTTTGCGTGTTTCCACTTCGCCGTTCACCCGAACCAGCCCCTCGGTGATCACCCGGTTGGCCTCACCGCCACTGGCAACCAGAGCTTCAAACTTCAACAGTTTATTGAGCTCAATCGGCTCACTGGTAATCTCCACGTCTCTCACGGTTTATCGCCTCTCAAATGTTGAACAACTGCTGTACACGAACATACGGGGTCGAATGATCCCCCGCCACAACGCCGGCACGGCACGGATCATATATCCCTTCCGCATTAATTCTATCATCGAAATACGGGCGTCATTTACATCGCGCGCATTCCGGAATCCAATCCGGCAGGATGATCGCGGAAAAACGCTACGCCATGTAAACCATCGCTTAAAGCCACATGAGCACAGGGTCGCTGCACTCTGCTCCAGCATATGCGACACTTCGGCCACATCTTCACAATGACGATTCACAGGGATTGCCGATGATACGGTTGATCCTGACATCGGGGCATGGCAAGCTGAATCCGGATGCAGAGGAGGATGAATGGGTGACATAAAAACAGGGCGATACAGACATTTCAAAGGCGGAGAGTATGAAGTGGTCGCTATAGCACATCATTCCGAAACGCTGGAGAAGATGGTGATCTATCGCCCGCTCTACGCCGACACGGGCATCTGGGTAAGACCCTATGACACTGCTGTCCGGTTAAACATTGATCAGGCTCAGTTGGTTTAAATTTTCAGTTGGTTGTCGTTTTGGTGGAGGCGATTGTTTCATCACTAATTCGAGGATATCTCTCCGCTGCATGAGATTAACCGA
>Ga0210044_10000616_pt1 | contig 53459 bp, 48 predicted proteins | sample CryGey13umfilter_2_FD_183959 | JGI IMG/M metagenome (GOLD analysis project Ga0210044, IMG submission 183959) | Groundwater microbial communities from aquifer in Utah, USA - Crystal Geyser 4/9/14 3 um filter (SPAdes) (version 2) | ecosystem: Environmental > Aquatic > Deep subsurface >...
AGGCGGGGCGGGCAGCAGCGCCAGCAGCTGGGCGACGTCACGCCGCTCCAGCTGCCGGCAGGTCGGGCACTGCTCCAGGTGCTGCTCGATCTCGTGGCGTGACCCGGCCCGCAGCCGACCGACCAGCTCGTCGCAGCCGGCGGGAGCCGACCCGGCCTGCAGCAAACGATCGGCGACGAACAGCGCGGTGAACCGGGCGCGCGCCCGGTGCAGCAGCACCTTGACGTTGCTCTCCGACAGCTCCAGCACCGCGGCCAGCTCGTCGTAGCTCAGCTGCTCCAGCTCGCGCAGCAGCAGGATCTGTCGGTAGCGATGAGGCAGCCGCGAAAGCGCGGCGTCCAGCTGCTCCGCGAGCTCCCGCTGACCGGCCGGGTCGTGCGGCGTGGTGCCCCGGCTGGTGTCCAGGTCGGGGTCCAGGCGCTGCCGGCCACGCCGGTCCAGCTCGCGCAGGCACAGGTTGGTGGCGATGCGAAACACCCAGGCCCGGAAGTTGAGGCCCGGGCGCGTCTGCTCCGCGGCGACCATGGCGCGGGCGAAGGTCTCTTGCACCACGTCCTGAGCCGCAGCCTCGTCCTTCAGCATGCGCCACGCGTGGTGCAGGATCGCCTGGCGATGCCGCCGGTACAGCGCGTTCATCGCCTCCCGGTCTCCCGCTCGCACGCGCTCACATTCTGCGCGCTCCGCTCCGCACGCGAGCGCGGCTCCTCCACTCCGCGCGCTGACACATTCTGCGCGCTCGAGCTCACTGGCGTGTCGGACCGCGGACGAGTGCCCCATCAACCCCTCAATCCCCATGGCCCCCTGTTTGTTACAGTGGCCATACCGTGGGCTCGCGGATCAGCTATCGGTGACCCATGAGCGCAGCATGGTGAACCGACGATCCACCACCAGCCCTCGCGGCGTCAGCCGTGCATTGAGCACGACCCAGTCCGAGATCCGATGGCTCGCCTGGATCCGCAGCGTCGCCCGCCCCTCACCGTCGATGAACGGGTCCGGGCCTCCAGACCGCTGCCAGCGCTCGAAGGCCGCGCGATCCAGCGTCTGTCCCTGGGGACCGGCAAACTCCACGGTGACTCCAGCCCCCCGGGCGAGATCGAGGCACACGCCCGCCGGGTGATGGGCTGGTTGCTCACGCAGCTGCCGGTCCAGATGCTGGAGGAAGACCTGGAGCTTCACGAGAGCCTCATCTTCCAAATGTAGCGCACGGTGGGGGGTCGCAACACCCCGAAGTGATGCAACGAAAGGCTGGCCATCCGGTCCGAGACCGCGAACACTATCAGTGTGGAGCTCACGGTGGAATATGTGGTGGGTCTGTGCGCCTTGCTGCTGGCCGTCGGGCTCACATGGCTGGGCTGGCGCCTGGCCCGCCTGCTGAGGCGCACCGTACGTCAGTGGCTCACGTTGCGTCGAGGACGCGGCCTCCCCCTGGACCGGCTGGTCACCGGCAGCCAGGTGGCGATCATGGCGCGCGCCGCCCCCATCGACCGACTGACGAGTCCTCGCAGCGGGCGCGACGCGATCTACCTCCAGCTGACGGAGGAGACGTGGGACACCACGCCCAACGTGTTGGGCACCGCGGGCAAGTGGGTCTGCACGGCGCACCTCGAGGAGGCCGCCCCGTTCGAGCTGGACGACGGCGTGCACACGCTGGCGGTGGATCCGCGCGGGGCGGAGGTGCTGGCCCCGGTGAGTCTGGGTCATGACCGCAAGAACGGGCTACGGTACGTCGAGGCCCTGATCGCGCCGCACGACGAGGTGGTGGTGCTGGGGCAGATCACCGAACAGGGTGAGTTCTTTCCCGATGGCTACCGTGGCAGCTCCGTGCGCCAGGTGATCACCGCCGGGCCCGACGGTCTGACCATCGCCACCCCGCGCCTGCTGCGGCGCAGGCTGGGGCTGCGGCTGGGGCTGCTGGGCGGCGGTGCGCTGATGATCCTCACCGCCGTGGCCTTCCTGCTGCTGGTGGCGAGCAACACCATGCCCTGGACCCACATCCGCCTGCCGGGTTCGCCAAAGATGCGCCAGCCGCCGCCTTCGCGGCATGAAAGGTACTGGCGTGAGAGCACGCGTGACGCCCGTCCGGTGGGCCAGGGACAGGCCGAGGCCTGGGTTCTGGGCTGGATCACAGGTGGACGCCCCGAGATGGTGCTCGAGCACCGCCTGGACCGGGAGCTGTGGCGCCACCAGCAGAACTGGCTCCAGCACCGCGGCGCCACCCGCCACCGGACCTGGCTGGTGTTCGACGTCGTCCGGGTGGAGGGCACGGTCTATCGGCGCGATGCGTTCTGGACCACGTTCTGCAACTGGTACCCCGGGAGCTGCCCACCCCGTTGACACGTCACCGGCGGCAACAGACAATGAGTCTAGTGATGCCGTACCGACTCGTGGTCCTCGCACTGGCTCTGGTGGCCGCGTGCCGTTTCGATTCCTCGGGCGTCCCACCAGCCCGCTTCTCGGAGGAACGAGATTCCGGTCCCACCCCCGACGGTCAGCTGAGCATCGGCTGTGGTGACACGGTGTGCGAGGGGAGCGAGAACGCCGGTAACTGTCCGGCCGATTGCCCGGCCAAGTGCGGCGACGGCTTCTGCACCCACACCGAGAGCCCCAGCTCCTGCAACAAGGACTGTCACTCCAGCTGCGGCGACAAGCTGTGCAGCGGCGGCGAGAACCCGAACAACTGCCCCTCCGACTGCCCGACCGTATGCCCCGACAAGCTGTGCTCGCCGCCCGAGAACGCCAAGACCTGCGCCTCGGACTGCCCCTCCTCGTGCGGCGACACCTTCTGCACCCACGCCGAGAACGCCGCCACCTGTCCCGACGATTGCCCGGCCAAGTGCGGCGACGGCTTCTGCACCCACACCGAGACCCCCGCGAGCTGCGACACGGACTGCCCGGCCAGCTGTGGTGATCAGCAGTGCACCTCGGGCGAGACCGCCGTCAACTGTCCCGACGATTGCCCCGCGAAGTGCCCCGACGGCGTCTGCTCTCCGACGGAGAATGCCCAGGGCTGCCCCACGGACTGTCCGGCGAAGTGCGCCGACGGCTGGTGTACCCACACCGAGACCGCCAGCACCTGTCCCACCGACTGCCCGGCGAAGTGCCCGGATGGGTCGTGCACCCACACCGAAAACGCCGCCACCTGTCCCGACGATTGCCCCGCGAAGTGCCCCGACGGCGTCTGTTCGCCGACGGAGACGGCTCAGAGCTGCCCCACCGACTGCCAGGCCCAGTGCCCGGATGGCTTCTGCACGCACAGCGAGACCCCCGCGACCTGTCCCAGCGACTGTCCGGCGGCGTGCCCGGACGGCTTCTGCACCCACACCGAGACCGCCAACACCTGCCCCTCCGATTGCCCGGCTTCGTGCGGCGACACGTTTTGCACCCACACCGAGAACCCTGAGACCTGCTCGGCCGACTGTCCGTTCAAGTTCATCACTGCTGGCGACACCTACATTCGCCAGGACTCCTACTATGGCAACTATGTCTCGTCCACCGACCTGCGGGCCGGCTCGACCAACCAGAACACGGCGCACCGCACCCTGGTGAAGTTCGACCTGAGTCTGGTGCCGGCCGGCTGCACCGTGCAGTCTGCTGCCCTGTTTCTCTATTTCTATGACCAGACCAGCTCAAACGTGACCACGACCCTCGAGGTCCATCGTGTCACCGCCAAATACGATTCCAACTACGCAACGTGGGGCGCTCGGTTGTGGAACAAGTCGTGGTCCAAGGTGGGCGGCGACTACGACCCGCTGGTGAGCGGGAGCCTCTCGATCAAGAGCACCCACGGCTGGGTCGACTGGAATGTCACCGCTCTGGCTCAGCTCTGGCTCAGCGATTCGTCCAAGAATCTGGGGTGCATCGTGCTCGACCCCGCCAACAAGGGGGACGGTCGCAAACTGTTCCGCAGTTATAACTACGGCTCGCTAACACCCTACCTCACCATTCGCTGCGCCCCCTGAGCGAAGGCTGCTCCTCTGTGCTCCCAAAAAGGTCATAGGACGAGTAACCTGTCTCACCTGTTCGGGGGCCGCACCGCCAGTCCGAGCGACACCCTGAGCAGTCAGGTCCTGGAGTTCCACCCCAACGCCAGGGACGGCGCGCTGCTGGGACCCGTGATCGACACCGGGACCAGCGGGACCAGCTGGACCACGCTGTCGTGGACCGCGACGGTCCCACAGGGCACGACGCTGAAGGTGTCGGTGCGGGCCGCCGAGACCCTGTTTGATGCCGCCGACGTCGCGCCATCGTGGACCCTGGCGACCTCGGACGATACGCACGTCACGAGCGGTCTCCCCCCGGGACGCTACCTGCAGTGGATGTTCTCCCTGGCCACCGAGAACACCGCGCTGTCTCCGATCCTCGAGCAGGTGACCGTGGTCCACGCTCGCCAGGTCGGCGTGGTACACTGCGCGTCGTGCGCGCCACGCCGAACATCTTCCTGATCCTGCTGGTGTTGATCCTGCTGGCGCTGGGAACGACGGCCTGTCCCGACAGGCGGAACAGTCCGCCCGACTCCCGACGCTCGCCGATCAAGCGCCAGCTCTCGGCCCTGCCCTACGTGAACTGGGTGCCGGTGAAGCCCGAGGACCGAAACCGTCGGGGCGTGACGCGCAACAACCCGGAGCGGGCCCACAACGGGTCGAACCTGTACTGCTCCCTGCCGCGAGCTCGCGCCGACCTGATGGACATGTTCGGTCGCACGATCCACAGCTGGACCAGCCGCGCCGGACAGCCGACGGCCGCGGAGCGGGAGTGGCAGCGCCTCTGGCCGCACCTGGACTTCGCCGGCTGGCAGCACGTGAGGGCCACGCCAGCCGGTGATCTGTTCGTGATCCTGCATCTGCATGGCGTGTTGAAGCTCGATCGCAACTCGCGGACCCAATGGCTGGCCGCGGTGGGAGCACATCACGACCTGGACCTGGCCGACAATGGAGAGATCTACACCCTGGCGGCGGACCGTATCCGGCTGCGCCACCGGGGCCAGACGCTCACGATCCTGGACGATCTGGTGCTCGTGCTCGGGCCCGACGGCGTGCCGCGCCGGCGGCTGTCACTGGTCCGGGCGCTGCAGGGCGATCCGCGCACCGCACCCCTGCTGCGCAAGAAGCTGGACGCGGCCGCACCGCACTTCGCCAACCACTTCGCCTCCCAGGCGCTTCTGGCCCACCTGCTGGTGAAGAACAAGGACAACCTGAAGCGCACCGGCGAGGCGTTCAAGCAAATCCTCGACGGACACTTCACCGGCAGCAAGCGCATCGAACGGATGCTGATGACGTCCATGCTGCCCATGGACCCGATCCACGCCAACGGCCTGCAGATCCTCCCGCGGGATGTGTCGCAGCTGGGCCGCCGCGGTGACCTGCTGATCTCGATCCGCGAGCTGGACCTGCTGCTGGTGCTGGACCCGCGGCAGGGGAAGATCCGCTGGACGCTGGGGCCCGACATCACCCAGCGCCAACATCAACCCTCGCTGCTGGACAACAACCACCTGTTGGTGTTCGACAACGGAACCTTCGCCGGCCGCTCGCGGGTGCTGGAGCTGGACCCCGTCACGTCGAAGATCGTGTGGAGCTACCAAGCCCCGGGGTTCTTCTCGCCCATCCGGGGCGGTTGCCAGCGCCTGCCCAACGGCAACACCCTGATCGTGGAATCGGAGCGGGGACGAGCGTTCGAGGTGACCCCGGACAAGACGCTGGTCTGGGAGTTCTTCAACCCCGACCTCAAGGATCCCTACATGGGCCGGCAACGGGCGCCGATCTACCGCATGACCCGCCTGCCCGTTGGTTTTCTCGTCCCGCCGAGAGGATTGGCACCCTGACGGCGTCTCTCGTATGATCTGTTCAGAGTCCCACCCCGAGATCGAGCGCCGATGACGTACCACGAACGAGAGAAACAGATCACCGATCGCTGGCACGAGCTGTCGCTGGAGATCAGCTACGCGCTCATGGCCTCTCCGCCCAACGAGCAGGCGCTGCTGGTGCTGGTCCTGGGCCAATCCCCGCCACCGAAGTTCAGGGAGCCGCTGCTGGAGGCGATCCGCTTCCTGCTGCTGGGCTACGGCCCCGATCGGCGCAAGTCCGGCCCGCCGGCGGTGCTCCACCCCCTGCGCACCTGCGCCTTGCTGGGCCGCACCCTGCCCCGGCTCGAGATCCTGGATCTGCTGGGGGCCTTCCTCCACGACCGGGACGAGGACATCACCCGGGACCGGCTGCCTCCCGAGCAGTGGACCGAGCTGCAGATCCGCCTGGAGCTGCTGCTGGGCATGATCAACGCCGACGAGCAATGGTACCTGGGCGAGCGCATCGCGATCCTGTCGCGCAAGAAGGACCAGAGCTACTTCGACTACCTGCTGGCGATCCTGGCCCACGCGAAGGTGATGCCCGATCTGATCCGGATCAAGCTCGCCGACAAGCTCGACTCGATCTACGACATCCAGGTGCCGCCGTCGCGCTTTGAGCGCCTGGACTTCTACCGCGTGGTGTTCGACATCCTGTTCGTTCCGACCTACTCCGGCCTGACGAGCCAGAACGACTACTTCCTGGTGGGAGAACGCGAGGCGGTGCTGCTGCTCTCCGCCCTGGCGAAGAACGCCGTGTTCCTCTCCCTGCTTCGCACGACGAAGATGGACCACTCCGACCCCACCACTGAGCGCCTGTTCGACTCGCTGGCCATCGGCAGCATCCGCCAGGCCCGGTGGGTGTTTCTGGAGGTGCTGGCGTCCAGCCTGGTGGAGGTGACCCAGCAGCGCGCGCTGCTCAAGGCGGTGCTGGACTACCGCGAGGAGGGCGCCATCGCGGTCATCACCTCCGCGGCCCGCGGACATGCGCTGGACGGGACCTTCCTCGAGCGCCTGATGGTGGCCAGCGACACCGAGCGCAAGGAGCGGCTGCGCGCCCTGTATCAGGATCGGGCCCTGTTTGCCAAGGTCGTGATGTCGCTGCTCGTGGTGTTCTCCTGCTTCCTGGACGATCCGGACTTCAGCATCGCGGGCATCGACACCAGCGGGATCCGGGCCGTGAGCTGATGCGGGCGGAAAATTTGCGGCCAGCGACAGGTTGGGTTGTACTGAGACCATGGGCTCAAACGAGACGGCATCCATGGTCGAGCAACACGGGACGAGACGGGTCCCCTACGGCGTCTGGGTCGAGGAGCGGGAGGGCGGCATTCCCTCGTTCTACCTGGCCCATGACCTGGATCGCAACGGCCTGCGGCTGTGCGCGCGACACGGCCCGCCCCGGGGCCTTCCGCTCCAGATGCGCCTGCTGGTGGAGAACGAGCGGCGCGTGATGACGCTTCGTGGTGAGGTGGAGGATGTTCTCGACGACGCCATCTCGGTTCGGTTCCACGAACTGGACGAGGAGCACATGGCGTTCATCGACGACCTCGTCGCCGAGGGCATCGGAGACCCGGTCGAGGACTGATCGCCCACCCCGGCATCCAGTAGTACACTTCCGCGCCACATGCCTCAACCTCCCCCCGGACCGCGGTTCATGCCTGAGTTCTGCGCCCTGTTCGCCGCCGCGGCGCTGCTGGCGGCAGATGCGGTGTTGCTGCTTCGCGGGGGCGCGCCGTGGTCCATGCTGCCGCACGTGGCGGCCGTTCTGTTGGCCGCCGCGGCGATGGTGGCCGTCGTCACTCGGCTGAGCCTGTGGCTCGGTGGCCTGGCGGGTCCGGGACCCTGGCGCCGCAGCCTGCTGGGCGCGACCCAGGCGCTGGTGGTGATCCTCCCCGTCTCCATCTTGCTGTTCCATGGGACCGGGATCCGCGCGCGGTGGTACGCGCCCCATGGGCCGCTCTTGCTGGTTCCGCTGCTGTTCGTGGGAGTCGCCGTGGGGCTGCGCCTGGTCGGGTTCACCGCGCGCCGGATCACCAGGCTTCGTTCCCTGGTGCTCGCGCCGGCCATGGGGCTGGCCGCCCTGTCGCTGGCCTGGATCGACCGGCGGGTCTATCCCAACCAGTATGCCTACCTGCACGGGGTCCTGCTGCTCGGCACCACGCTGGCGCTGATGGCGTCGTGCTGGCTCCTGCAGCACCGCCATGGCCCCGGCGCAGCGACGCGAAGGCGGACCAAGCTGCACGTGCTCCCGCCCGTGGTGCTGCTCGCCGCCTTGCCCGCCCTGCTGCTGGCCGCCACCGTCGGTCTACAGCCCCAGCAGCAGCGCCAGCTGCTGGCGCAACACACCCTCACCGCCGGGAGGCTGGTGGGCTTCCTGCGCGGCGTGGCGGACCGGGACGGCGATCACCACTCCGTGATCTTCGGCGAACGGGACTGCAACAACGCCGACCCACGGATCCACCCCTTCGCGCTGGACCTGCCCGACAACGGCGTCGACGAGGACTGCGATGGTGTGGACGCCCGACGTCCCCCGCCACCGCCGCCGACCCGCGCCCTGGACGAGGAGGGCTACCGGCGGGCGGTGCGCACCTGGGTCACACAGGGTGAGCTGGCGACTCGCCTGCAAGCGACGGCGCAGATGAACGTGGTGCTGGTGGTGCTCGATGCGCTGCGCCAGGACCAGCTGGCGCCCACGGCCGAGAACCGGCAGAACCACCCCACGCTGATGGGCCTGATGCGTCAGTGCATCCGGTTCGACCAGGCGTTCTCCAGCGGATCCGGCACCGACATCGGCATGGCCTCGGTGTTCACCGGCCAGCTCGACCCCTTCGCGCCCGACAACACCACCCTGCTCCAGACGTTCCAGCGCGCCGGCTACCGGACCCACGGTGTGTTCCAGCGTGAGGTGGGTCGCTGGGTCGGGCGTCAGTTCGCGCTCAAGGGCCTCGACGGGCGTCACCTGGTGATCAACGACCCGGGGCGGCGGGACGTGGGGACCCGGGCCACCTCGCGCAAGGTGACCGACGAGGGCCTGCGGTTCCTGCAGCAACACGGGCAGCAGCGGTTCTTCCTCTGGCTGCACTACTTCGACATCCACGAGCACCATCAGATCGATCCCCGCACGCTGAACGAGCCGCAGGCAGCGGGACAATCGGCGCCGGCCCGGGGACGGCCGTTCTACCGGCTGATGCTGCGGCATGTGGACCAACAGCTGGCCCGGCTGCTGCAGGGCATGCGCGAGAGCGGCGTGCTGGAGCGCACGCTGCTGGTGATGCTGGCGGATCATGGCGAGGGTCTGGCCGAGAGCCCCCGGCTGCCGCAAAACCACGGCGACGTGCTGTACGACCCGCTGATCCACGTACCGCTGGCGTTTCGCATCCCGGGCGTCGCCGGTCGGGTGTCGGAGTTTCCGGTGAGCCTGGTCGACCTGTTTCCCACGCTGCTGGATCTGGCCCGCGTGCCCCGCCCGCCGACGCAGGGGATCAGCCTCGTGCCCTACCTGTTCCACCAGCACCAGGACCGCCTGCGGGGGTTCGTGCGCCCGCTGTTCCTGGTGGAGGCCAAGCAGAAGGGCGTGATCCTCTGGCCCCACAAGTTCCTGGCCCGTCTGGACCAGGGTCTGGTGGAGCTGTACGACCTGGCCCGCGACCCCCGCGAGGAGCACAACCTCGCCGACGAGCAGCCGGAGCTCACCCGCCGCATGGCCACGCTCCTCGCTTCGCGCAAGCTGATCACCATCGATCGGCTGGCGTCGAAGCGCAAGTGATGGCATCGTCCCGGACCGTGAAGCTGAGAGCCGTCAACGGTCACATCCGGCTGGAGCTGGCCTCCATCGAGCGCCAGCCGCCGGGGATCACGATCCTCGGCTCGGCCCACGGCTCGGTGCGCGGCGACGCCGGCATCTGCCACGTGCTGGACCGGTTCATGGAGCCGGTGCCGGCCGAGGGGTGCGCGCACTTCGCGGCGCGCATGGGCGCTTCGCTCCGCTCTCCAGGGAGGCTCCCCCGCTGCGCCTGCGGAGCGGGACCCGCGGACGTGAGCACAAGCTACAGCCCGAGACGGGTCTTGAGGTCGATCATGAACACCGAGGCCCGGTTCTTGGCGTCGAGCATGCGAAAGAACACGCGGCCATTGTCGACGCGCACGTAGGCCTCGTGGCCGGCGAAGCTGGTGAGCTGGACCTCCTGCCCCGTCTTGAGGTTCTTGGCGTAGACGTCGCTGTTGGCCGCCTGTCCGCCCTGCGACAGCCCGCCGGGGCTGTTGCGCCAGTCCTGCCACGCGACCCAGTCGTCCCACACGTCCGGCCGCTCCTGTGTCCCCGGATCGGTCGTGACCCGCGTCGTCGTACCGTTGCTCAGGTCGTGGTGGTAGAGGTCCGCGTTCGCCGTTGCCCAGGTGTAGACCAGCTTCTGGCCGTCCGTGCTGACCAGGGAGCAGCCCTGCAGAGACCCCTGGTAGTTCTCCAGCATGCGCTCGGTGCCAGTGGTGAGGTCCACGAGGTAGACCTTGAACGCACCCGTCGGCAGACTGCCCACGTAGGCCAGCAGGTTCCCCGCGACCTCGTAGTCCTGCTCCACGAAGTTGCCGAAGGTCACCTGCTTGCAGCCGGTGCCGCAGGGCTTGGCCGCATAGGGCGCCACGGTCGTGGGGGACAGCGTCCGGGATCCGCCGCATACGTCGGGCAGCGGCCCGAGGTCCCGGGGACCATCGGACACGGTCCGGTCCCCCGGTCCCCGGTCCGATGCCGTCTCCGCCCCCGGGACATCCGCCGCCCGGGCATCAGCGGACATATCAACCCGTGCGTCCTTCCGGGCCTCCTCACTGCAGGTGCACCCCCCCGATAGCAGCACCAGCGCGAGGAGCGGGACCGGCCTCCGCCTCACCACCGCCACACCGTGTCGGCGAACCAGTCACCGGCCTTGAAGCGCCACGCCCGCTCCGTGACGCTGCCGGTGTAGGTTCCACCCACCACAACCACGCTCCCATCGATCCACGACGGTGGTGTGCCCCCCATCGGGCAGGTACGATCCAGGATACCTGGGGTCACGGCCTCAGACAACCCCGCGCAAGAAACGATCAGATCCTGCGCCACCTGGCGGCTGCCGGCGCTTCGAGCTGAGCCGCGGGACGTCCAGGCTGGACGGCACGCTGTTCCGGCACGCCCCGATGACGTATCCTCCGGCCGTGGAGCTCTGGATCTGGCTCGTGTTGATGGTGGGGACGCCCCTCGTGGGAGCAACGGCAGCCGCGGTGATCCGCTGGCGCGCGCGACGCTCCATTGCCTCACAGGTGCGTCGCACCCCGCTGTGCGCCATTGGCGCGATCACCGACAACACGCGTGGCCCGGTGGCCGTCCATGGCACGACCCGCGCGCTGGCCACACTGCACGCGCCGGTGGCGACGGTCCCGGTCATCGGCTTCCGCCTCACGATCCAGTTCGACGACCCGGGCGGACGGGAGGCATCGAGCAGGCCGCAGAGCCTCGACCTGAGCCAGATCGTGGAGTTCGACCTGGTGGACGCCACCGGCACGCTACGGGTCATGGGCCACCCGGTGGCGCTGCTGGCCGCACCGCGTGAGGTGGACCCCGCCACCCTCGCCGTGACCCTGACCCGCCCCGACGTCGAGCGGCTGGTGCAGCAGCAGGGCTTCTCCGTCGTCGATCTGGTGGCCGGCCGCAACCTCCGGGCCGTGGAGCGTCTGCTGCTCCCCGACACGGAGGTCTACGTCCTGGGTCAACCGCGCCGGGAGATAGACTCCAGCGGCGGCGGGGCCGGCTACCGCGCCCCTCCGACACGCCTGTGGCTCGAGGCTCCCCGGGGGACCGCGCTGATCGTGGCCGACTGTCAACGGGATCTGCTGCTGCAACAGATCCAGCGGCTCGCAGGGTGACGTCGAACGGGTTCGGCGTGGAGCGGAACGTGATGACCATCAGCGCCTGGCCTGTTCTGCTCCTCGCTCTGTGCAGCCTGTGCGTCGGATGTCGAAGGTCTTCTGAGCCCGAATCTGCCCCGGTCGGTCCACCCGGCCCGGATCGGCTCCCGGCCCAGGACCAGCTCCCCAGCCCATTCGAGGGCGCGCGCTCGCGAGGTGACTGGCCACGGCGACGGGTGGAAATCCGCCGCGTGCGCTCGCGGGCCGACTGGCCACGGCGACGGGTGGCGATCCGCCGGGTGCTCGAGAGCTATCAATACGGTCACGCGCCACCCGCGCCCGCGCGTGGACGCATCACCGCACGCCAGCTGAGCCAGGAGCAGACGGCCGGGGCCACCCGTCAGCTGCTGCAGCTGAGCCTGGGCGCGGTCCAGTTGCACCTCGGCCTGCAGCGTCCGCCCGGCCCCGGGCCGTTCCCCGTGATCGTGCACATCGACCACCGCGGCGTGTTCCACGAGCCGCTGCCCGAGGAGACCGCCGGTCGGGGGTACGTCATCGCGAGCTACGATCCCACCGTCATCGCCCCCGACACACCCGGGAGCGTGGGACCGGCCCAGGCCGCGTACCCGGATCGAGACTGGGCCACCCTGGCGATCTGGGCCTGGGGCGCTTCCCGCGTCGTGGACTACCTGATCACGCTGCCCTGGATCGACCGTCGACACCTGGTGGTCACCGGCCACTCGCGCAGCGGCAAGGCGGCCCTGTGGGCTGGCGCCCTGGATCGACGCTTCGCCCTGGTGGTGCCCCAGGGCTCGGGCTGCGGCGGCGTGGCGAGCTACCGCCTCCGCAGCGGCAACGTCGAGACGCTGGAGCGCCTGACCACCAGCTTCCCGCACTGGTTCGTCCCGCGGCTGCGACTGTTCGCCGGCCGCGAGGAGCGGCTGCCCTTCGATCAGCACTGGGTCCTGGCGCTGGTGGCCCCGCGGGCCCTGCTCTCCATCGACGCGCTGGGCGACGTCTGGGCCAACCCTCACGGGACCCAGGCCTCATACCTCGCGGCCCGGGAGGTCTACCGCTTCCTCGGCGCGGCGAACCGCATCGGCATCTCCATGCGACCGGGCGTGCACCAGCTGTCGGACGCCGACTGGCGCACGATGCTGGACTTCGCCGACCAGGTGCTGCTGGGCCGCGGAACCGGACGGCGCTTCGATGCGCTGCCTTTCCCGACGGAGCACGCCGCCTTCACCTGGCGCGCGCCGAGCGCTTCACCTGCGGAGCTCAAGAAATCATCTGTGATCCGCGGGACACGGTGGACGCCTCTGGCCTCGACGCCTCCGGCGACGTGGATCGGCACGACGGTCCGGTCACCTCCGACCTGTTCCCGGTGGACAGCTGGAAGGACTGCGGCCTGTGCAACGCCAGCTGCAGCAGCGGCACCAGCTGCACCAGCGGCTCGTGCCAGTGCCTGGCTCCCAAGCAGATGTGCGGCGGCCTGTGTATCGACACCCAGACCAGCAGCTCCAACTGCGGCAGCTGTGGCAACGCCTGTCCCTCGCCCCAGAAATGTGTGGGGGGCGGCTGCGTCTGATCCGACGCTCTGGTTCACCATCCCCGAAGCGGCTAACATCCCTCCATGCGCTCCTTCGTCCGCCTGGGCTGGCCGGTATCCAACGCCTGGCTGTTGCCCGAGACCGACATCGGTCCGGTGCTGGTGGACACGGGACACCCCACCACCTGGCTGGCGTTGAGGGCCGGGCTGCGGCGCCGGGGCCTGCGCCCCGTCGACCTGCGCGCCGTGGTGCTGACCCACCGCCACTCGGACCACGCGGGCAACGCCGCGCGACTCGAGCGGCTGGGCGTGCCGCTGCTGGCCCACCCCCGGGACATCGAGATCCTCGCCGGCGACCGGTCGGGCCCGGCAATCGACGACCGCAGCGATCCGTTCGGCCGTCTGTTCTGCCGCCTGGAGCGCCGCTTCCCCGCCCGGCCCTGTCGTCCCGCGCCCCTGGTGCAGGGCGACACCATCGCCGGGCTGACCGTGATCGAGACCCCGGGTCACACCCTGGGCTCGATCATGCTGCACCACGCGGCGAGCGGAACGTTGTTCACCGGCGACGCGCTGCTCAATGCCGCACCACCGCTGACCCTCCATGCGGGGCTCACGCTGCCGTACCCGCCCTACTGCGACGACGCCCACCTGGCGCTGGACAGCCTGCGGCGGCTGCTGGATCTGAAGCTGAACGTTCAAACCCTCTGCCCCGGCCACGGACCGCCACGTCACGGAGCGCTGCCCGACGCGCTGCGACAGCTGCTCGAGGCGTAGGCCAAGGAGCACACCATGCGAACCATGCTCAAGATCGGCCTCCTGCTCCCTGCCCTGTGCGGCGCCGCCCTGGCCCAGGCGGGACCCACGGGCGGACCGGGGGTCGATCCGGTCCCCCTGGACCACGGCGACACCATCGCCCTGACCCGGGCCGACGTCACCGTGACCGACGGTGTGCAGACCACCTATCCGTCCGTGGTCAAGGGCGGCGGTCGCCTGCCGCTGCACAACGTGGAGTACCGGGGTGAGTACACGCTGAAGAACCTGTCCCGGACAGAGCAGACCGTACATCTCGGGATCCCCGTGGTGCTCGCCACGCTCAACGCGGGGACCGAGACGGGCGGCATCGAGGAGCTCGAGGTGCGAGGTCCTGGTGGCGTGATCAAGCACGACATGCTCTCACGTGAGGTGAAGGGGACAATCTTCGCCGTCCAGTCCCTGTCCCGGGCCGCCCAGACGGCGCTGCTCGGGGCGGGACTGGCTCGAACCCTGGAGGGCGACCCGACGCTGGTGGACCTGGCGCCCCTGGGTCGGGACCGCAAGACCGTCGCTGACCGGGTCGCGAAGCTCCGCGGGCTCGACTCGGCGCAGCGGAAGCAGCTGGTCGAGACCGTGGTACGACACCACCTCGAGCCAGACGACCTCGCCGTCGAGCGCGTGGCGCAGCAACAATACACGTTCGCCGTGCGACTGCCGCCCTCGGCCACCTGGACGATCCACATCCGCTACCGCTCCCCGCGGGGCGACGCACGGCTGCTGCGCTCTGCGGCCTACTCCTTCTCCCACGTCATGCGCACTGGCGCCAGATGGGCCGGCTCAATCCAGCGCTACAGGCTGAACCTGGTGCTCGAGACGCGGCGCCCGTGGACGGACTACAGCATCAGGCCCACGGGCTACCGCCGGGCCGGGGCGAAGCGTGTGGTCTTCGAGCACCGCAACTTCGAACCCCGGGACGACCTGGTGGTGCGAGTGCGGGCCCGGCCCTGAACCGCGACCACCGGGCGGACAGGCGGACGACGACGAATCCCACCAACAACCCCAGCCCCCCGCCCACGCCGAGCCAGCTCAGCGTCGAGGCCCACGCGCTGAGATGGGGCACCAGCGGCGGCGTGAAGAACGGCCATCCGCTGACGACCAGCGCGGCCGCCACCGGCAGCAGCCCCGACAGCAGCAGGAGCAGCGTGGCCCGGGTCGGGCTCACGCCCCGGCGCGCGATCCACCACAGCTGCAGCCCGCCGAGGAGCGCGGGGAGCGTGACGGGGATCAGCGCCAGGGGGAGGGAGCGGTAGACGTAGAACCTGGACAGCGTGGGGGCACCGTGCACCAGCACCAGCAGCAGCACGGAAGCAGCCATGGGCCAGGGGAGCACGAGCAGTCCTCGCGACCAGACGAGCACCGCCCAGCCCAGCAGCGTGATCCCGGCGAACAGCCCGAGGCGCAGCCCCCAGTCGGAGCGCCAGGGATGGTCCGGCGCCCCGGCCAGCACCTGCTCCAGCGTGCGACCCTGCGTGTACCGCGGCGGCGGGACGTTGAGCTGTTGGGCCAGGATCGTCGTCAGATCCGGAAGCTGCACCCGTAGCTCCCCCGGTTGGGGCTGCACCCCGGGGCCCGCCAGGCAGGCGCGCACCGTGGCCACCCCGGGCTCGCGCCCACCGTGTCCGCCGGTGCTGCCCGTGAGGTGACCGTGGTCGGACAGCACCAGCAGCGTCTGGTCCGGTCGATGGACCTGCCACAGCAGGCGCAGCAGGCGATCCGCGCGCCGGGCCTCCTCGAGGTAGCGCGCCCCCGCGGAGCCCACCCGGTGCCCCGCCTCGTCCACGCCCAGCAGGTGCACGAACACCAGCGCCGCGCCGGAACGGTAGGCCTGCAGGCTCGCCTGCTGAAGATCGAGCTCGGTCAGCATCTTCTGACCCGGCTCGGGGGCGATCACCTGGGAGAAGGGAAACGAGGTCACGATGAAGGGCTGCGCCTCGGCGATGGCCACCGCGTTGCCCGAGCGCGCCGCCACGCGGGCCGGCAGGGAGTCGAACACCGGGTGCGCCAGACGACGGATCTGGAACATCACGCCCGACTGGTTCTGCCACGTTCCGGTCCACAGCACGTGCTGCACCGGGAGCGAGACGCTGGGCCACCCGACCTGGACCCGCAGCGTGAGGCCGGTCTCGCAGATCTGCGACACCGTCAGCAACGTTCGCGCCACCCGCTCCGACAGCCCGTCGATCAGCACCACACGGACGGGACGCACGGGGCCCGCGACGCGCTGGTGCACTGACGCGGCGGGGGCCTGGGGAGCGCCCTGCACGAACCAGAATCCGATGAACAGGGCCCGTCCACAGTACGACCCTGCCACCACGAGCAGCAGCAGCACCAGCAGCCCCGGGACCGAAGCCCGGGACGCTGCCCACCTGCGATCACGGAAGAGCGCCATCCTGCGTGGGATGATACCATTGCCCCCCTTGGCAAGGAGTCCAAATGGGGTCTGACCACCGTCCACACATCTTCGTCACCAACCTCCGCCTCGAGGCCCGGGTCGGCGTCAATCCTGGCGAGCAGGGCGCGGACCAGCCCATCGCGCTGGAGATCCAGATCGGGCTCGACGACCTGGCGCTGGCGGCGCGCAGCGAACGCCTGCGCGACACGGTGGACTACGTCGGGGTGGTACGGGCCGCCAGGCGGGTGGTGGATGCCCGGCACTATCCGCTGGTGGAGACGCTCGCCACCTGCATCGCCCAGGCCGTGCTGGATCGACCCGGCGCCAGCTGGGTCCGCGTCCGGCTACGCAAGCTGAAGTGCCTGCGACACGCGTCCGGGGCGGGCGTCGAGCTGGAGCTGCACCGCGACCCATCGTGGCCCGTCGCACCCACCACATCAGGCGACGAAGAACCGCTCGTGATCGTCGGTGGAGGCGTGGCGGGCATGGCCGCCGCCCTGTGGTGTCACAGCCTCGGTCATCCCGCGTTGCTCGTCGACCCGACCGCCCAGCTCGGCGGCCAGCTGCACATGGTCCACGGCCTGATGCGGGACCTGCCGGCGATGGAGCCGATGACCGGAGCCGCGCTCGCCGCGCACATGCGACGCCAGTTCCTGGGGCACGGCGGCCGCTGGGCCCGGGCCCGGCTGACCGCGGTGGAGGCGGCGCCGTCGGCGTGTCAACTGATCCTGGAGCACCCGACGGGGCCCGGACAGATTCGAGCGCAGGCGGTGATCCTCACCATGGGCGTGCGCCGACGCGCGCTGGGCGTACCGGGTGAGCGCCGGCTGCAGGGCAAGGGGATCCTGGCCACCGGGGCACGGGGCAGCGAGCGCCTGGCCGGCCTGCGGGTGGTGGTGGTGGGCGGCGGCGACTCGGGGTGTGAGAACGCCCTGATCCTGTCCAACGTCGGGGCCCACGTCACGCTCGTTCACCGGGGTGACGCGCTCACGGCGCGGGCGCAGCTACGACGGCAGGTGGCCGCCGACACGCGCATCACGCAGCGCCTGCAGTGCCATGTGGAGCGCTTCGTCGGCGAAGATCGGCTCGAGGCCGTGGAGCTCGGGGGAGCAGCGGGCGATGAGCTCCTGTCAACCCGGGCCGCACTGGTGCGCGTCGGATGGATCCCCAACAGCGAGCCGCTCCCGGCATCCTGGATCGACCCACGAGGGTTCGTCCGGGCAGACCTCGACGGCCGCGTGCCCCACACCGAGGGGCGCGTGTTCGTCGCTGGCGACCTGATGGGCCGTCTCGCTCCATCGGTGGCCACGTCGTTTGGTACTGGCGCAGTCGCCGCCAGGGCGGCCGTCCAGCTGATCGATGAGGGTTGAGGTTACATGGTCGTTCGTTGCTGTCTCGGTGGCCCGAGCTAGCCCGCCGGGGGGGTGGGGGTCTCGGCCGTGGGCGGTTCGGCCTCCAGCACCTCCTCCGTCTCCTCCGTCTCCAGCGTCTCCGCCGCCGCCAGCTCCGCCTCCACCTCCGCCTCCTCCTCCGCGCCGCCGTCCTTGTCGCCCTTCTTTCGCGTGGGGATGGTCACGCCGGGCTTGGGTGCGATGAGCATGATCATGCGCCGGCCTTCCATCGCCGGCATCTGCTCCACCACGACGTACTCCTGCAGCTCGCTGATGACCTTCAACAGCACGGCCTTGCCCGTCTCCGGGTGGACGATCTCCCGTCCCCGGAACTGGATCACCAGCTTGGCCTTGTCGCCCTGCGCCAGAAAGCGCTGCACCGCCCGGATCTTCACGTTGAGATCGTGGACGTCGGTCTTGGGCCGCAGCTTGATCTCCTTGACGGAGATCGTGCTCTGCTTCTTCTTGGCCGTTCGCTTCTTGCGGGCCTCCTCATACTTGAACCGCCCGTGGTCGATGATCTTGCACACGGGAGGAGTCCCCTTTGGATTCACCTCGACGAGATCGAGGCCCTTCTCCTCGGCGATCCGGTTCGCGATATGCGTTGGCATGACGCCGAGCTGTTTGCCATCTTCTCCAATGACCCGAACCTCTCGCGCCTGGATGGCCTTGTTGACCCGATGGGTGGCTTCGGGCATGTGGCGAGAGTGCCTGTGAAACGGTGGTATGGTTGCACCTCCTGTTGGTTTCAGGGATCCCCCACGGGCACAGGGTCGCAGAGGCTTTCCCAAAAATCAAGATCGACCGGACGGAAACGACCGGGGGCGGATCCGGCTGCTTTGTGGTTTCCTACCCATTGAAAGGGGTTTAGATTCGGCCACGCTTGAACAACGACACGGGCATTGAAGTGCTCCACACGCGACCGCCCTGGAGGCATGGATGTACAAGATCCTCAAACGAGAACAGTACTCACCGGTGACCTATATGTGGGAGCTGCAGGCGCCCGATATCGCACGGGCTGCCCAGCCGGGCCACTTCGTCATCATCCGCCACGGGGCCGGGGGTGAGCGCATCCCGCTCACCATCGCCGACTTCGACCGGGAGCAGGGCACGATCACGCTGGTGATCCAGGCCGTGGGCAAGACCACCCTGGAGCTGATGGACCTCAAGCAGGGGGACAACCTGGACGACCTGGTGGGGCCGCTGGGCAGCGGCCGACACTTCGAGCCCCGGAAGAAGGTGGTGTGCGTGGGCGGTGGCCTGGGCGTGGCCCCGGTCTACCCCCAGCTGCGGGCGTACAAGGAGCAGGGCGCCCATACCATCTCCATCGTCGGCTTCCGTAACAAGGACCTGATGTTCTGGGTCGATCGATTCGAGTCGGTGAGCGACGAGCTGCTGATCACGACGGACGACGGTTCACACGGCCTCAAGGGCTTCGTCACCACGGCGCTGCAGCAGGTGCTCGAGCGCGAGTCCGACGTCGAGGAGGTGCTGGCCATCGGGCCCGCGGTGATGATGAAGGCCTGCGCCGAGATGACCCGCCCGAACAAAATCCCCACCGTGGTCAGTCTCAACCCGATCATGGTGGACGGCACCGGCATGTGCGGCGGCTGCCGGGTCAGCGTCGGCGGCAAGATGGTGTTCGCCTGCGTCGACGGCCCGGAGTTCGACGGCCACAAGGTGGACTTCGACGAGCTGCTGCTGCGCGCCAGGCGATTTTCGCGGGAGGAGAAGCACGCCGTCGAACGCCTGAAGCAGAACAAACCCCACACGTGCCGCATTGGCCTCTCCTAACTCGTTGCAGGTAGTCACATGGATTCGACCACAGACAACAAGCCCAAACGAACGATCAAGACCATCGCCAGGACCAAGACACCGATCCCGGAGCAGGAGCCCGAGATCCGGAGGATGAACTTCAGCGAGGTGGCGCTGGGTTACACCGAGGACCAGGCGCTGGCCGAGGCGGCGCGATGTATTCACTGCAAGAAGCCGACGTGCATCGCCGGCTGCCCCGTGGAGATCAACATCCCGGCGTTCATCATGGCCGTCGAGGAGCGCGATTATCGCAAGGCCTACGAGGTCATCAAGCAGGACAACATCCTGCCCGCCATCTGCGGGCGGGTCTGCCCCCAGGAGAGCCAGTGCGAGGCGACCTGCGTCGTGGGGCACAAGCTGGAGCCGGTGGGCATCGGCCGGCTGGAGCGCTTCGTCGGTGATCTGGCGCTGCAGCACGGCTGGGGCAACGTGACGGAGCAGATCAAGCCCAACGGCCACAAGGCAGCGATGATCGGCAGCGGCCCGGCCTCCATCACCTGCGCCGTGGACCTGGCCCGCGCCGGCTGTGACGTGACGATCTTCGAGGCGCTGCACACCCCGGGTGGCGTGCTGAAGTACGGCATCCCCGAGTTCCGCCTGCCCAAGGCGCTGATCGATCGCGAGCTCCGCACGCTGCAGAAGCTGAACGTCAAGGTCGTGACCAACGCCATCATCGGCCGGCTGTTCACCATCGGGCAGCTGATGCAGGAGCAGGGGTTCGAGACCGTGTTCATCGCGGTGGGCGCGGGCTACCCCAACTTCATGAACATCCCCGGCGAGAGCTACAACGGCGTGTTCAGCGCCAACGAGTACCTGACCCGGGTCAACCTCATGGCGGGCTACGATCCGACCAGGGCCGACACGCCCATCGGGATGGGCCGGAACGTGGCGGTCATCGGCTCGGGCAACACCGCAATGGACGCCTGCCGCGTCTCGGTGCGCATGGGCGCCGAGAACGTCTACTGCGTCTACCGCCGCACGCAGAAGGAGAGCCCGGCCCGCGCCGAGGAGCTGGAGCACGCGATCCAGGAGGGCGTCCAGTTCCACTGGCTCACCGCGCCGATCCGACTCGAGGGCGACGACAGCGGCTGGGTCAAGGCCATGGAGTGCATCCGCATGGAGCTGGGCGAGCCGGACAAGTCCGGTCGCCGGCGCCCGATCCCGATGGAGGGCACGGAGTTCATGTTCGAGGTGGACACGGTGGTGTACGCCATCGGCACGTCGGCCAACCCGATCCTGGCCCAGACCACCCCGGGCCTCGAGATCAACAAGTGGGGTTACATCAAGGTCGACGACGAGACCCAGATGACCTCGCTGCCCGGCGTCTTCGCCGGCGGTGACATCGTCACCGGCGGTGCGACGGTGATCCTCGCCATGGGTGCGGGCCGCAAGGCGAGCCACGCGATGCTGAAATACATGGGCATCGAACCGCCCCCCCGTCCCCCGCGCCCGGAGATCGGCCGGGTCTCGACCAAGCTGAAGAAGTAGCTCAGCGACAGCAGACGAGCGTGGTATGTTTACCGGCATGAGACGATATCTGCTGCTCGTGCTTGGACTGCTCCTGACGGCGTGCTCTGACGATGGGGGGCAGGCCGACGCCACCCTTCCCGACATCGGGCGTGACGCCGCTGCGGATATCTCCACGCCGGACCAGGTCCCCAAACCGGATGCCCCGCCCGCGGCCCAGATCTGTGGGACGCTCAAGCTGCCGACGGATCTGCCCCTGTCGTCGGGAGACCTGCTGGTCTGCAACGACGCGCAGTGCAATGCGGGGACCTCGGATTCCACGGGCGCGTTCTGCGTCGCGGTCACCAGCGCCGATGACTACCTGTTCCACGCCCTGGAGCAGCAGGCCGGCGGCAAGCACCTCGGTGATCTGATGGTCCCCGTCACGGTCTCAGCCTCTGAGGTCAGCACGTCGGCCACCATCGATCTCGGAGTGATGGTCATGTCCGAGGTCGGTCCAGCGGTGCTGCTGGACCCGGCCACCGGAGGGACGCTGGACCTGGGCTCGGGCGCCAAGCTCGTGGTGCCGGCCGGCGCCACGGTGCTGCCCCCGCTGAAGAGCGACGCCAGCGTGGCCCTGGCCGTGCTGGATCCGTTGAAGCTCCATCCCCGGCTCGTGGGGGCGCTGCCCGGGGGCAAGACCCCTGAGGCGGCATTTGTGATCGTGCCCGCGGCTGTCTCCTTCTCCTCACCCATCACCTTCGAGCTGCCCGGTCCCGGCGGCCTGACGACCGGCACGACGCTCGACGTCGTCCGCGTCAACGTCGACAACGGCAAGCTGGAGCTCAAGGGCGAGGCCACGGTGGACGCCGGCGGCAAGCTGGTGAACGCCTCCGGGAAGGGCCTGTCGGCCCTGGGCGTGCTGGTGCTGGTCCAGCAGTAAGGCTGGCGGCTCGACAATACGACGAGGAGTGTCCATGTCCGAGGACCTGGTGCGCGAGACCGAGCGCTTTCGTCTGCTGTGCCGGACGATCAACGATCTGCAGCAGGCTCAGGGTCTGCTGGACTGGGACCAGCAGACCTTCATGCCGCGCCTGGGTGCCGAGCAGCGCAGCCACCAGCTCGCCGCCCTGGCCACCGTAATCCACGAGCACGTCACGGCACGGGAGCTCGAGGAGGTGATGGCCACGCTGAGCGAGCGGCCGGATCTCGAGGCTGACCTGCAGGCCGACCTGCGGGAGATGGGACGTGAACGGCTGCGAGCGATGCGGCTGTCGCCCGAGCTGGTGGCGCACCGTGCGCGGGTCTGCGCCCGGGCTCAGAGCGCCTGGGAGGAGGCCTTCCAGCACGACGACTTCGAGCTGTTCCGTCCACATCTGGACCAGGTGGTGCAGGTGATGCGCGAGGTGGCCGGCGCGATCAAGCAGCACCAGGCCACGGCCTACGACGTGCTACTCGAGGAGTACGAGCCGGGAACGACCGAGGAGCAGCTGCAACGCCTGTTCCACGAGCTGAGCCCACCGCTGCGCGATCTGCTGGAGCGCGTCACCTCGTCGACCCCGACCGACACATCGGTGCTCCGGGGTCACTTTCCCGTGCAGGAGCAGCAGGCGTTTTTGAGCGACGTGGCCCGGCGCATGGGCTTCGATCTCGACCGTGGGCGCATCGATCGTTCATTGCATCCATTCACCGCGGGCACGATGCACGACGTGCGCATCACCAACCGCTACCGCGAGGACAACGTCGTGCCCGCGGTCTTCGGCATGATCCACGAGGCAGGGCACGGCCTGTACGAGCAGGGGCTGGACCCGGCGCGCTACCGCGACCCGTCGGGCGGCTACTGTTCGCTGGGGATCCACGAGTCGCAGTCCCGGCTGTGGGAGAACCTCATCGGCCGCTCGCGGCCGTTCTGGGAGTTCCACCTCCCGTTGCTGCAGCGGAGCTTCCCCGCGCTGGCCGAGCTGAACCTGGACCGATGGTACGGCACGATCAACGCGGTCCGACCGTCGCTGATCCGGGTGGACGCCGACGAGGTGACCTACAACCTCCACGTGGTGCTGCGCTTCGAGCTGGAGCGCGCCATCATCAGCGGCGATCTGCAGGTGGCCGACCTCCCGGGCGCCTGGCGCGACGGGATGCAGCGGCTGCTGGGTGTGTCTCCGGAGTCGAATCACGAGGGCGTGCTGCAGGACGTACACTGGTCGGCGGGCCTGTTCGGGTACTTCCCGACCTACGCCCTGGGCAACCTCTACGCGGCCCAGTTCCTCGAGGCCATGCGCCGCGATCTCACCGAGCTCGACCGCATGCTGGCGGCGGGGAAGCTGCAGCCCATCCGCCACTGGCTGAACCAGAAGATCCACCGGGCGGGTCGACGGAGCTGGCCCCTGCAGCTGTGCCAGCAGGTCACCGGCGAGACGCTGTCCCCGGCGGCGGCGCTGCGGCACCTGGAACGCAAGTACGGCGAGCTGTACCGGCTGTGATCTTCACCGCCGAGCCTGCCGGTCCGGATCCAGTCGACCCAGATCGAGAATCTCCAGTCGTCCGCGGTGACAACGCAGGGCTCCTGCGCGTTCGAAGCGCTTGAGCACCCGCGAGACGTTGGCCCGGGTCGCGCCCACCTGCTGCGCCAGCTCCTCGTGCGTGAACAGGACCTCTCGCCGACCGCTCGAGTGGTGAGCCAGACAGCGGCGTACCCGATGCTCGAGATCTGCGGCGCGCGACGCCTCGAGCTCATCGGTCGCCCGGTTCAGGAGCCACCCCAGGTAGGCCATCGTGCGCAGCGCTAGCTCGGGATGCTGCGCGAACAGCCGACGCAGCGTCGTTCCAGGCAGAATCAACACCTCGGTTGCCTCCGCCGCCACGAGATCCGCCGAGTGCGCCTCGCCCGCGGTGGTCGAAAGACCGACGACCGCGTTCGGTCCAAGCACGTTCAGCAAGATCCGGCCGCCCTTGCTCGTGATGCGCACCACATCCAGGCGCCCGAGCAGGACCAGGGCCACCGCGTCAGGCCGTTCGCCCCGCTGCCAGAGGGTCTCGTCCCGGGCCAGGGTGCGATGGTGTCCCGCGCGGCAAACGTCACGAAGCGCTTGCTCCCCGAACGAGGAGAAGAAGGGGGTCTTGCCCAGCTGCTCGGCCCAGCGTCCGCTTGCTCGTGAACGGGACATCGTCCCCAGAGGTTATGTTGGTTGTCGGCCACTCATCAACGGGTTTCCGGCGCCCGGGTGCTCCTTGACGCTTTGGTGCCGTGCGGCACAGAGGGGCCCTTCCACCGCTGCTACCCTGTTCGGTGATGATGACCTCGCTGGACGATGTGGGCTTCGCGACGATCTCCGAGAAGAGGGCCAGCTCCACGAGCCTCCACGCTCCCCTCGCGCGGTGCCACCTGGTCGTCACGGACCGCTGCAACCTCCGCTGTGTCTACTGCAATCGACACGACGGCGACCACATGCCGACGGATCTGGCCCTGGCGGTGATCGCCTCCTGGGCCAGAGACGGCCTGCGAACCGTCATGATCTCCGGCGGGGAGCCGACCCTCCATCCCGACCTCGAGAAAATCGTCGCGAGCTGTGCGGCGCACGATCTCGCGACGATCATCCTCGCGACCAACGGGACGGCGCGCCTGCAGACCTATGAGCACTTGATGCGACTCGGGGTCACCGAGTTCTCCGTGTCGCTGGACTCCGGCGACAGAGCCCGGGCCGCCACGATTCACGGCACCAGGGTCGACGTCTGGGATCGAGTCGTGGCGACGATCTCGGGCCTCTGCAGCGCCGGGGCTCGTGTCGTCGTGGGATTGATCGTGAACCCGTACAACGAGCACACGATCGTTCGCGACCTGACCTTCATCGACACGCTGGGGCCAGTGGATATCAAGGTCACGCCGAGCTCACACCACCACCATCCCCACCAGCTGGCCGACATCGCCCGCCGCATTCCCGACGCGCTGTTGGAACGCCACCCCTTTCTGGGGTACCGCATGCGCCGCGTTCGCCAGGGGCTGCCGCTCAAGGGGCTGGGGGCCACGGACAGCCACCACTGCTGGCTGTGCCTGGATGACATGGCCGTCGCGCGCGGGCACCACTATCCCTGCTACATCTACCAGCGGGAAGCCGGGGATCCCATCGGACCCGTCGCGCAGGAGATGCAGGTCGTGCGACGAGAACGTCTCGACTGGATCATGGCGACTGACACGCACCGCGATCCGATCTGCTCCAGACACTGCGTCGACTTCTACATCGACTACAACAACCGCGTGGCCCGGAGGTTGGCGGATGAAGGTGGTTCTCGAGGCACACGATGTGCCGACCCGGGCCACAAGAGCGAAACAGCTAGGTCCGTCCCCGGCCGCTGATCCTCGGTCGCCCGGGATCGGGCGCCGGCTCGGCGCGCCGGCCGCGGAGGCGACGAACCAGCGCCCACAGCAGCACCGGGGCCAGCACGGCGTAGAACCCGGGACCGGAGATCCAGCCCCAGGTCTGGCGTGAGGCGCGGAGCGCGGCCCACACCACCACACCGGCATGCAGCAGGACCAGCGCCCCCATCACCCCCAGCAGCCGGCGCATCAGCGGCAGCACCTGCGGGTTGAGGGCGGACCCGCCGAGGAAGCGGCCGAAGTAGCCCTGGATCATGCGCTCCCCGCCCAGCGCCAGCAGCAGGAAGAAGGGGACGATCACCGCCTCCATGATCGCCGGCTTGAGCTTGAAGAACAGATCGTTCTTGAACACCAGCGACACGACGCCCAGCCCGCCGATGAGCCCCACGTCGAGCAGCACGAACAGGTCCAGCCGCCGATCCCGCCGGTACAACAGCGCCGCCTGCAGCAGCACCAGGACCAGCGCCGCGCCGATGGCCCACAGCGGATCCTGCACCAGCGCGTCGACCGCGAGGAACGCCAGGATCGGCAACAGCTGCAGCAGCAGCATGCGCAAGGCCGGGGAGCCGGTCCGGAGCGCGGAGTGGAGCACGCCCGTGGGCGTGCGCAGGGGGGCAGGCACGGCCATCTCGGGAGTGTACTCCCACCGCTGCCCAACGTGGAGACAGATGGCGTACAATGCCGGCGCATGGATCGGGTGGACCAGATGATGCAGCGAGCCGTGGAACGCGGGTGGTTCCCCGCGGCCTGCCTGCTGGTGGCCCACGAGGGTCAGCCGGTGCTGCATCGAGCCTGGGGCCGACCGGGGCGGATCGACACGGTGTTCGATCTGGCGTCGTTGACCAAGGCGCTGGCCACCACCAGCGTGATCATGCAGCTGGTGGCGCGCGGCGACCTCGACCCCGACGACCCGGTCCGCCGCTGGCTGCCGGAGATCGATCGTCCCGAGACGCGACGCATGCGGCTCGTGCACCTGCTGGGACACTGCTCGGGGCTGCCGGCCTGGCTGCCGCTGTACCAGCACCCGCGGGTGCTCGGCGCCACGGCGTCCCGGCGTCGCGACGTGGTCCGCCGGCTGGTGGCGACGACGCCCCTGGCCTACCGCACCGGCCGCGACACGCAATACAGCGACCTCGGATTCATCCTGCTGGACTGGGTGCTGCAGCGCTGCGGCGAGCAGCGGCTGGACCGGCTGGCCGACGCGCTGGTGTTTCGGCCGCTGGGCCTGAGCCGCACACGCTTCGTCGACCTGCTGAGGCCCGACCTGGCGCCCGAGCTACGGCACCGCTGGCCGTTCGCCGCCACCGAGCGCTGCCCCTGGCGCGGGCCACGTCTGTGGGCCCAGGTTCACGACGACAACTGCGCCGTGATGGGCGGCATCGCGGGCCACGCCGGCCTGTTCTCCACGGCGCATGACATCCACCTCATCACCCGCGAGCTGGTGGCTGCCTACCACGACGAGCGGTCGCTGTTCGACCCGGCGGTGGTGCGCCGGTTCCTCACCCGACGGCCGCGACGCGACGCGACCCGCGTCCTGGGCTGGGACACTCCCGGACCCCGCAGCAGCTCCGGCCGCTTCTTCGGCCCGCGATCGGTGGGGCACCTGGGGTTCACCGGCACCTCGCTGTGGATCGATCTGCCGCGACGGGTGTGGGTCATCCTGCTCACCAACCGCGTGTACCATGGACGAGAGCCCAACCCCATGCGCTGGCTGCGCCCGCGACTGCACGACGCGATCATGCGCCGGTGGTCCACGAGGTAAGCATGTCGCGGGAGCCGGACCCACTGGCCTGCTTCAGCGCCCCGGTGCAGCGCTGGTTCCGCCAGACCTTCGCCGCCCCCACCCCGCCGCAGCGGCTGGGCTGGCCCCAGGTGGCGGCCGGTCGTCACACCTTGATCTGCGCCCCCACCGGCAACGGCAAGACGCTCGCCGCCTTCCTGTGGTGCATCGACGAGCTGGTGCGACGGGAGGACCTCCCCCCGTCGATCCACACGCTGTACATCTCGCCGCTCAAGGCCCTGGGCTACGACGTCGACCACAACCTGCGCGCACCCCTGCGCGGGATTCGAGCCGCCTGTGACGCGCTCGGCCTGAAGCCTCCCGCGATCCAGGTCGCGGTGCGGACCGGCGACACGCCGTCGAGCCAGCGGGCCCGCATGCTGCGCCACCCCCCGCACCTGCTGATCACCACGCCCGAGTCGCTGTTCATCCTGCTCACGTCGCCCCGCGTGCTGCCGCTGCTGTCCTCGGTGCACTACGTGGTGCTGGACGAGATCCACGCGCTGTGCGGCAACAAGCGCGGTGTCAGCCTGGCGCTGGCGCTGGAGCGACTGGGGCGGCTGCAGCAACAGGGCGAACCGGTCCGCATCGGGCTGTCGGCCACGGTGCATCCGATGCAGGAGGCGGCCCTGTTCCTCGGCGGTCACGACCACGAGGGCCGCCCGCGCCCGGTGCAGGTGGTGGACGGCGGCCGGCGCAAGGAGCTCGACCTGCAGGTGGTGGCCCCCGTGGCGGACTTCACCCAGCTGCCCGAGGATTCCGTGTGGCCCGAGGTGCAGACGCTGCTGCTGGACTGGATCCGCCAGCACCGCAGCACGCTGATCTTCGTCCGCATGCGGGCCCAGGCCGAACGGCTGAGCCGGGCGCTGAACGAGCTCGCCGGCCACGACCTGACCCGGGCGCACCACGGCAGCCTGTCGCGCGAGGTCCGGCGGGAGCTGGAGCGAGAGCTGAAGCAGGGCCGGCTCCCGGCGCTGGTGAGCACCGGAACGCTGGAGCTCGGCATCGACGTGGGGGCCATCGATCTGGTGGTGCAGGTGGGATCGCCCGGCGCGGTGTCGTCGGGCCTGCAGCGCGTGGGACGGGCGGGCCACCTGCTGGACGCGCGCAGCCGCGGGCGGCTGCTGCCGCTGCACCGCGAGGATCTGGTGGAGTGCGCGGTCATCGGCCGGCGCATGCTGCAGGGCGAGCTGGAGCCGGTGCAGATGCCGCACAACGCGCTGGATGTCCTGGCCCAGCACCTCCTCTCGGCCACGGCCATGTGCCCCACCACGGGCCGGGAGCTGCTGCAGCTGGCCCACGGCGCGGTCCCCTACCAGCGGTTGACCCGCCCGGCGCTGGACTCCGTGCTGGCGCTGCTGGCCGGACGCTTCCCGGCAGACGTGGCCCGCGGGCTGTCGGCCAAGCTGGTGTGGGAGCGGAGCACCGACCGCGTGAGCGCGCTGCCCGGCGCGGGCCGGCTGGCCGTGACCACCGGCGGCACGATCCCCGACTCGGGCCACTTCGCGCTGCAGCTCCCCGACGGCACGCGCCTCGGCGAGCTGGAGGAGGAGTTCGTCTTCGAGCGACGGGTGGGCCAGCGCCACGGCCTGGTGGCCCGCTCGCTGGTGGAGCTCGAGCCCATGGCGCGCTGGTCCGAGCTGTACCCCGTGCTGTGTCAGCTGGAGCTGTGCGGCGAGCTGGCCCGGGGGGTGTTCGTCGAGGGTCTGGGCGGGGCGCAGTTCGCGCCGTCTGGCACGGTGGACGCGCTGCGCGAGCTGCGTGACGCCTTCGATGCAGTGGAACCGGTGCTGATCAACAGCTGCGACCCCGCGCTGGTGGCCCAGGCTCTGGGGCTGCCTGCGGTCGCCCTTGTACTCGAAGACAGGCGCGAGGACGCCCTGCGTGGTCTGCCTGACGACGCACTTAGAGAAACGGTCACCGTCGAGTGAAGCGTTCAGCTCTCCTCCGTCACCTACGGCGGCACGGATGCTACCTGAAAAGGGAAGGCGGGTCCCACGCCCTGTGGTGCAATCCACAGACCGGAGAGGTACAGGCCGTTCCGCGCCACACCGAGATACCCAATCGGCTAGCGCTGCGAATCCAGACCTCCTGACCCACCCCGGCGAGCGCAACAAGGGGGCCAAGCCCGGCACCTCGCGGACAGAGACGGAGATTCTCAGGCATCGGTACGAGCATCCCAGATGTGGTCCGACGGATGGATTCCCACGATCTCGCCGCTTTGGGCTGGTGCCACCCTCCCCGGTGGTGGATGATTTGACGATGCGGCGCTTGATCTCGTTGCTCCTGCTCCTGCCGGCCTGCGGGCTGACGGTGACCAACGAGCGTCCGGACTACAGCGACCTGGACCAGAACGAGAAGCGCGCGGTGGACATCATCTACACCGAGCTCGCGGCGTTCGACAAGAACGTGCGGAGCCAGAGCAAGTACAACATCGCGCCGCTGGTGAACAAGAACAACATCGACGTCTCGTTCGAGGGCATTATCTTCATCTACAACCTGGGGGACGGGGCGGTGCACGTCTCGCTGTGGGAGAACCTGACCGACGCGCAGCGGACGCTGGTCCAGTCCTGGTTCCAGCGCGCGACCCCGGCCGAGGCCAGACAGTGGTACGAGTGGTTCTTCTACCGCTTTCTGGCCGTGGCGGAGGGGGCCAAGCAGTTCGCCTACAACGTCCATGGGGCCAGCTGGGTCGTGTCGCATCGCTCGGTCTACAGCCTGCAGCGTGACGCCATGCGCACCGGTCTGGCGCACTTCAAGCTCGCCGGTCGTCAGAGCGAGGCGTGGAACCGGACGGCGAGCACCTGCGCCCCGGTGCTCAAGCAGTACGACAGCACCTGGGGCTATCTGTTCCTGCCGCAGTACAAGAGCGACCACTACAAGAAGGCCAAGGACTACCTGCAGGACAACTTCGCCTCGCTGGTCGACCCCCAGGACCCCACGGGCTACATGTACTGGATCTGTCAGGGGATCGCCTACGAGAAGACGCGGCTCGACCCACTGTCGGTGGAGCTGGAGTGGCTCCGGACGCTGAACGATCCCACGCTGTAGCCATGGCGTGCTTGTGCAATGACGCCCACTGTCCTACCATTTGCGAGGTTCATCATCGACGGTAGGTGCCGTGAGTGGTGACGCGGGGGAAGACCGAAAGCAGATGATGCAGCCCTCCACCCCAGGGGCTCAAGAGCCCTCAGCAGAGACAGATCCCCTCCGGGGAAAGGTGTTGGCCGGGACCTACCGTCTGGTTCGCCTGCTGGGTCAGGGCGGGATGGGGAAGGTGTACGAGGCGGGCCACCTTCGGCTGGCCCGAAAGCGCTACGCCGTGAAGCTGCTGAAGCCGGGGACGGCCGACGACGAGGAGGCCTACGCCCGGTTTCGCCGTGAGGCCGAGATTGCCACCGAGATCGGGCACCCGCACATCGTCGATGTGCACGACTTCAACATCACCGAGGAGGGGCAGCCGTTCATCGTGATGGAGCTGCTGGAGGGGGAGGACCTGTTCGATCGCTGCAAGCGCGTGGGTCGGCTTCCGGCCCACGAGATCGTGCAGATCATTCGGCAGGTGGCCGACGCGTTGAAGGCGGCCCACAACCGCGGCATTGTCCACCGCGATCTGAAGCCCGAGAACATCTTCCTCCCGCGTTCGGAGGGCGAGCTGCAGGTCAAGCTGCTGGACTTCGGACTGTCCAAGATCAAGAACTCGCGCAGCAGGCTCACCCGGCAGAACGCGGTGTTCGGCACGCCGGACTACATGGCGCCGGAGCAGGCCAGCGGGCGAGGAGCGGATGTGGATCACCGCGCCGACATCTTCGCCCTGGCCGTGATCGTGTACCAGTGCCTGTCGGGGCAGCTGCCCTTCGAGAGCTCCACGCCGCTGGGCGTGCTGTATCGTGTGTGCAACGAGCAGCCGACGCCGCTGAGCCAGATGGTGACGGGCCTGCCGGCACAGGTGGACGTCGTGATGGCCCGCGCCATGGCCAAGCGGTGCGAGGAGCGATACGACAGCGCCGAGCAGTTCGTCGAGGAGCTGGCCCGGGCGCTGGAGGGGACCCCGACCTCCGTGGCGCTCGCAATGCCCGGCGTCGTGCTCCCCGCCGGGGGACGCATCAGCGCCGGGGAGATCCGGAGCCTGGAGGGTGAACCGCAGTTGCCCCCGGGCGCGCCGCCGTTGCCACAGGATGCGCTGGAGCCGGTGGAGCGGTCGGAGCCCTCGGTGATGGTGGACCAGGCCATGCTGCCGAGCATCCACGACCTTCAGACGGCGGAGGTTCATGCGGTCTCCGGTGGGATCCACCAACTCGACACCGTTCGCCGCAAGCCCTTCACCTCCGGTGGGGTTCAAGAGGTCTCGGATGAGGAGCTGGCACCCCAGAGCCACGACATGTCCACCGCCGACGAGGACCCACTGCCGGTCACCGAAGATCTGCTGGCCACCGGGACCTCGGGGGCCACCACACCGTATGGCCGTACACCGGTGGAGGGGCGGCAGCGATTCATCGCCTACCTGGTGATGACCCTGATCCTCACCGTGGTGGGCGTCGGGGCCGTGTGGCTCGCATTCAAGCTGGCGGCTCCCTAGCCACCCGGTGCGGCGTGCGGCGCCGTTCAGGAGGTTGTCATGCGAGGTTGCCTTGTTTTGCTGGTGTTGCTCCCTCCGCTGTCCACCGCGGTGGCGCAGACCCGATCCTGCCAGGAGCAGTGCGAAGCCCGGCGGAAGAAGCTGACGAAGAAGCTCGCCGAGTGCCTGGAGGATGTGGATCCCATGCCCCGGGATCGGGCGGCGAAGATGCGCCTGCTGTGCCGCCAGCGCTACGTGCCGCCGAAGTGCGACGGGTTGCCGTCGTGCAGTGAGGTCAAGCCCAGGCCGGGGCCCACGCCCTACCTCCGGTTGTCGCCCATCGTCTTCTCTGCCAAACGGCGCGGTCCAGCGCTGAAGGCGCCGCGGTATCCGGTGGGGAGCGAGGTCTTCCTGCGCGTCGACGCCGAGGTGCTGGCGAAGCCGAAGGCCTCGCGTCTGTGGATCGTCCTCGACCTCGCGTTGCTCGAGGTGGACGCCAAGGGCAAGACGCGTGAGGTGATCCGGTGGGACAGCTACGCGGCGCAGGAGCGTTTCATCACGCCAGGTGAGCGCGGTTTGCCCCAGCGCTTCACGCTCCACGGCGGGGCGAGGCTGTCGGCGGACCAGACGCCGGGTCGGTACCAGATGGAGGCGCGGGTGAAGGAGAAGGGCTCAGGATTCACCCAGACCATGCGGGGCGACTTCAGGGTTGCCCCGCGGGTGACACGGTGAACGACGGTCTGGTGCAGGACGCACAGGGGGTGAAGCGCTGCTTCTGGTGCGTCGGCGCACCAGACTACGTCGAGTACCACGACCTGGAGTGGGGTTCACCGGTGGTCGACGACCGGGCGCTGTTCGAGAAGATCTGTCTCGAGGGGTTTCAGGCGGGACTGAGCTGGCTCACCATTCTGCGCAAGCGCGAGGCGTTTCGTGCGGCGTTTTGTGGCTTCGACTTCATGCAGCTGGCGGGGTTTGGCAAGCGGCGGGTCAACGTGCTGTTGAAGGATCCGTCCATCGTCCGCCATCGAGGCAAGATCGAGTCGGTGATCAACAACGCCGCCCGGGCCGAGGTGCTGGTGCAGGAGTTCGGTTCGCTGTCGGCATGTATGCTTTCATGCAGGCCATGGGGCTGGTGAACGACCCCATCAAGAGGGGTGCCACGTTCGAGCGGTGGTCGAGTCGGCCCGGGCCGGACTGTCTGAATACCGGACGGTCTGGCATGGATGTCTTACTCTGGAACACTACCATATAGCATGCCATCCATCTGACATCTAATGGCTATCATAGGTTTGCGCCAGGCCGAGTCCCGCGGGATGTACGGGTTCCGGACAGGTGGCAATGCGCTGGTTTGACTACATGTGAGTAAAAGCAACCCCTTGTAGGGTGGTGGAAGATTGGCCCACTCATTGCTCTTAGAGAGGTCGAACGTCAGGAGGAACGCATGGTCACCACCGGTCGATGTCTGAGTCTGGCACTGGTTGCGCTGCTCGTGGGCTGCGAGGGTATCGAGCCCACCGATCAGGACGAGAACGTGATTGTCACGCCCGGGAAGGAGGACAACTTCTTCTCCAACGCCGCCCAGGAGTACAAGGCCTCGACGCTGGTGGCGCTCACGCTGGACGCGACCTACGCGAGCAAGACTCAGCAGGAGCAGATCGACCGGGCGCGGCGTGTGATGGAGGGCAAGACCAAGCAGATCGGCTGGTTCCTCCACGTATATCTCATCGACAAGTCCCACGAGGACGAGGCCGCGGACTACGGCGGTCTGCGGGCGATGGTGCTGGACGGCTCATAAACTGGCTGGTGAACACCATGGGCTTCACCTCCCCGGTGGCGAGCTATGACAGGTACAACCGGCTCAGCGGTCCGCTCACCCGCCAGATCACCGTCAACGGGCAGCAGGTCACGGCGCAGGTCACCCTGTTCCGGCCCGACCCCTGCGAGTCGTGGGACGAGGACGGAAGCGCCGGGTCGTGGGCCGCGGCCGTGGCCAAGGATGCCAGCGCCAAGCAGCGCTCGTGCAACGACTGGAGCTGGGACGACCCCGCGGCCAACGCCAACTCCACCACCAGCAAGGGCGCCGGCAACATGATGCAGGACCTGAAGCAGAGCCTCAAGACGCGCGACGTGGTGATCTTCAGCGGCCACTCGGGCTACACCTACGGCTACGCCCTGGCCTCGTGGTATCGGACCAGCGCCGGCGACCTGGATCCGCCCGAGATCAAGACGCTGTCTCTGCCCCAGGACAAGCACCAGCTGTTCGTGATGTCCGGCTGCGACACCTACCACGTGGCGCAGGGGTTCAAGGAGAACCCCAACAAGCTGGGTCTGGTCAACGCCGACGTGATCACCACCACCAGCTTCTCCAACGCCTCCGACGTGGGTGACACCCAGGACCTGATCCAGGCGCTGGTGGGGAACAGCAGCGGCAAGCTCACGGCGGCGTCGTACGGCAAGCTGATGCAGGATCTCAACCCCAGCACCACGGACTACGGCTGGGGCTACTTCACGATGTACGGCGTGCATGGCATCGACGACAACCCGCTGAGCAACCCGCTGGGCGACGCGAGCAAGAGCTGCGGCAGTTGCACCACCGACGCTGACTGCGGCGCTGACGGCAACGTCTGCGTGCGGCTCAACAGCAACGAGAAGGTGTGCGCCATCGAGTGTCTGCACGACGACGGGTGCGCCACGGATCAGGTGTGCCAGCAGTTCGGCTCCAGCTCCACGGGCTACATCCGCGGCAAGGCCTGCGTGCCCCGCTCCCTGAGCTGCAACGTCACCCCACCTCCCCCGGCGAACAACGAGTTCAAGGCCTCGGGCGACCTGCTCAAGGGCGAGACCCAGCTGTTCAGTGTGCCCGTGGGCTCCAGCGCGCGGAACATCAAGGTCGTGATGACGGGGACCAACGACGCCGACCTGTACACCCACTTCGACGTCCAGCCCAGCCAGCAGACCTACGACTGCCGCCCGTACAAGAGCGGCTCGGCGGAGACCTGCAGCCACGCCGCGTCCAAGGGCGCAACGCTGGAGCTGATGGTCCGTGGATGGGCCAGCGGCAGCTCGCACTTCGAGCTGGTGGTCACCTGGGACTGAGTCGTTCCCTCCCTTGAACGCGACTAGGTCGGAGTCTCGATCTGCTCCGTCTCCCGCACCGCCTGCTCGAGCATCATTGCGTCGGGGCCGGAGCCGACGGAGAGCGTGGCGACGATGAGGGAGCCGAGCTCGGTCTGCAGCGGCTGGGCCGTGAAGGTGATCGCATTTTCGTCGACGATGCTCAGCTGGCGGATGGCTGCCATGGGAAGCAGCATCTCGGCCCGGTTCCCCACCTGCGTGAAGACAGCCGACACCGCGGCCAGGGCTTCGGCCTGGGGGCCGACTCCCGAGACCAGCAGGCCGAGCTCGTCGGCGACCGCAGCGCTGCGCGCATTCTGCGAGGACGAGAGCTTGACCAACAGGCGATCCAGCATGGCGGAGAATCCGTGCTGCACGGTGACCGTGGGGAGCACCGGCGGGGCCTGAGTCATCACGACGGCCTGCGAGCGAAGCGAGGCCGCCTCCGCCCTCTGCTCCGCCACCTGGTGCCGGAGCACGTCCACATCGGAGGCGATGGTCTTCAGGTGGTCGATCTCCTCCTGTAGACGTTCCATCTCCTGGGTTCGTTCGGTGAGCAGCTCGAGCTTCACCGCCAGGTCGGTTCGATCGGCGGCCGCCTCCTCGAGATCCACTCCGCGGGTCTTCAAGTCATCGATCTGACGCTTCTGGTGCTCCAGCTCCTCCAGCAGGTGGGCCCGCTCCTCCTGCAGCGTGGCGACCTGTTGCTCCTTCTGGCGCAGCACGCCCACCTGAACCGCCAGATCCTGGCGATCCCGCTCCACCTCGTCCAGCTCCTCGAGCCTGGTCTGTCCCTTGCGCAGCTCCTCCACCTCCTGGCGCAGGGCGTAGCGTTCCTCCTGAAGCTCCTTGAGCTGCTCCAGCTTGTTGTCCGCAGCCGCGAGCCTGGAGCGATACTCATCGATCTGCGTGGTCGACTGCCGTGCATCCTGCAGCTCACGCTTCAGGTTGTCCTCGAGGTTGGTGGCCGTCGCCAGCTTGGTTGCCAGCTCCTCGTGACGCTGCCTGGCCTGTTCCTGAGCCTGTTGCAGCTCGAGCTGGGCGCGCTTCAGCTCCTGGTCCTTCTTCTGCAGCCCCTGCTGCGCTTGATCCAGCGCGGTCTGCGCCTGCTGCAGCTCGCGTTCCAGCTTGGCAATGCGATGTTCCAGCCGGGCCGTGTCGACGGCGGGTTGCTCCTGGGATCCCTGGGATTGCCCGGCGGCGGTTTCATATTGACGGGTAACCAGCTCGATGCGGGCGTTGGCGGCGTGGAGCTGTGAGGCAGCCTGGTCACGCTCCTTGATCATGGTTCGGAGCTGGTTGCGGTCCTGCTCCTCCCTGGCGCGCGCTGACTCCACCCTGGCCTTCAGCGGCGTGATCTCCTGCAACAGTTGGGTGCGTTCGGCGGTGGCCTGGCGCAGGCTCTGCTCCAGGTGGCTGACCTTTGCCAGCAGTGTGCCGGCGCGGGTGTCAGCGTCCCTCAGCTTGTCGTTGGTCTGAGCCAACTTGGTCTCCAGCTGGACCACCTGCACCTCGGTCGGGCTCTGGGTCGAGACGCGGGTGGGCTCTTCGTCGAGGGGCGGTCTGGCCGGGGCAGCGACCGGTTTCTGGAGCTGGCGCTGGTCGAGCTGTTGCCGTGCCTGCTGCAGCTGCTGCTGGGTCCCGGCCTGTAGCTGCCGGGCCTGCGCCTCCTGCTCCTGGGCCTGCTTCAGGCGCCCCTGAGCCAGCGCCAGCGCCTGGCGCAGGGGTTCGAGGTCCGGGGATTGAGCTGGCTGGCCCTGCAGTCCCGCCAGCTCACGGCGGGTCTGCTGCACCTCCTGTTCCCGGGCCCGCAACTCTGCCTGCAGCGCGGCCAGGCGGGGTGCGTCGCCCGCCCCGAGCGGTGACGGCTCAGCGGACGGGGCTGCTTTCCCACGGGCCATCATGTACCCGGCGACCCAGAAGAGCAGGGCGCCGAGGACGGACGAAATTCCGACTCCGAGCAACGGTGTCATGGATTGACCTTTTCAATACTGATCTCGACACGCCGATTGTGCTGCCAGGCCTGTGGCGTGTCTTGGCGATCTGCCGGCTGCGACGAGCCATACCCTCGGTAGCGCATGCGCTCCATCGGGATCCCTCGCCGCCTGAAATAGCTGGCCACCGCCTCGGCTCGCTGTCGACTCAGCTTGTCGTTGAACGTGTCTTTGCCTCGGTCGTCGCTGTGGCCCCCGATGGATAGCTTGAACTCCCCGGTGAGCAGGGGGACCACCTTGGCCAGCGTGCGACGTGTCCGCTGGTCGAGGACAAACAACCGGGTGGCAAAGTAGACCACCACCTTGGGCGGTGGCGCGGGAGCGGCCACGGGCGTCGGCGTCGGCGTCGGCGTCGGTGTTGGCGTCGGTGTTGGCGCTGGTGTCGGCGCTGGCGTCGGCGCTGGCGTCGGCGTTGGCGTCGCCGTTGCCACAGGTGCGGGCCCCGGAGCCGGTGTGGGTCCCGGGGCCGGTGTTGGAGCCGGCGTGGGCCCCGGAGCCGGCGTTGGAGCCGGCATTGGAGCCGAGACAGGTTCGCCGGCCAGGGGACGCGGAGTTGCTTCCGTGCTGGGCGTGGGTGACCAGACCGCGGGCGCCAACCAGAAGTTGATCGCCGCCAGGTCTCCCACCCCTAGCAGGAGGCAGACGACTCCACCAAGAAACGTTGATCGGCCCATACGGTCTACTACAGCACTTTCGCCAGCTCGCCGATGGTCCGGCGAAGCTCGAGAAAGATCAGGCCGAGTTTGGCTTCCTTGGTCACCAGCAACACCAGCACGGCTTCAGTGCCGACGGCGTTGAGGATGACGTAGCCCTTCGCGGACTTGACGTATGTCTGCTCCATGGATGCCCGCATCAACTCGCTGGAGATTCGCTCACCAACACCGAGCAGCGCCGCGGCCATACCACCAACCAGCTCCTCGTCGATCTCGGAGGGCGCCACCGCGGCGATGATGAAGCCTTCGATGCTCACCACCGCCGCGCCAATCACGTCCGGGGAGCTGACACGGATGCCTCGCAGGATCTCTGTGATTCGTTCAGTTCGGCTTGCCACGATGTTCCTCCTGGGGTTGCGTTGTGTGCGTTGTGTTCAGTACGTTCGTAGTCTGTGTTCTGTCGAGTGAGCTAGTGGCGCTCGGCCCGCTTCAGCTTCATCAAACAGGTGGCCCCGGCCTGCGGCACCTGGCATCGGTAGGTCTGCCCGGCAAACGCGCTCACCAGGCCCGACCAGTACTCGTGAAACAGGTCGCACAGCACCGCATCTCCCACCTTCTGCCCCGCTCCCTCCACGACCTGCACCAGGCCGCACGGGTGGAAGGTGAGATCATACTCCCCATCCTTCTCCGTGAAGTCGAAGTCGAACGAGTGACGGAAGTGCTCCTGCATGCGCGTCATGACCTGGCTCATGCCGATCTCTTCATACATCTCCGGCAGGTGGTCAGCCGCCAAGCCTCCAGCCTTGCGCCCCACGGCCTTCTGCCCGCGGCCCATGGTCTCGGTGGTGGCGTCGGCCAGGGCGTGCAGCCGCGCCGCCACGTCCTTCAGCGCCTCGTCGTAGTCCTCGGCGGTGAGGGTCTGGGTCGCGGTCTTGGCTTGCAGGAAGTGCTCCAGCAACGCCACGTTCTTCTCGATGCGATGGAACGGTCGGAGATGGTCCACATCGGTCAGCGCCACGCACTGGGACGGGCAGACGTAGAAGCAGGAGAGACAGCCGATGCAGTCCTCGGTGCGCGCGACCTTGGCCAGGTTCGCGCCGGTGTCATAGTCAAAGACGTCGACCGGACAGACGTCCACGCACAGCGTGCAGCCCCGGCATCCCTTGTCCTCGATGGTCACGTTTGGCATGGCTACCTCCTCGCCCGTCGAATGAGCTCTCCGTCGCGCCGGACCAGAACGTCGAGCTTCATCTCGCCGACGCGGTGTGTGGCACAGGAGAGGCACGGGTCGTAGCAGCGGATACCAACCTCGATCGCGTTGAGCAGAAGGTCGTCAGGCTGGTCGATGTAGCGCTCGGCGGACATCCCGAGCGTGGCGTTGATCGCAGCCACGTTCTGCTGGGTCGCCACGATCAGGTTGGCGTGGTTCACGATGCCGTTGCTGTCGACATCGTAGTCATGGATCAGAACGCCGCGCTGCGCCTCCACGTGGGACGTGGCGCTCTTGGGCGTGCCGGAGACCCTGGTCCGAACGTTGTCCGAGGCGATCTCGTCGTCGGCCACCAGGGCTGCGAGCTTCTCCACCGCGTGCACCAGCTCGATCAGCCGGGCCCAGTGGTACATCACCGTCTGATGGCAGGGGTTGCCACCCACCTTGCGAAACTCCTCGAGCTCGGCCTGAGCCAGCGGCGTGTCGATGCAGTCGGCGCAGTTCAGCCGGGCCAGCGGTCCCACGCGGTAGGGGTGCGCCTCGTTGCCGCCTGGAGATGTGCGGCAGAAGACGTACTTGGCGTACGACGTGGCGGCGGTCTCTTCGAACAGGTAGGAGGTCCAGTCGTCCTCGGCGAAGTCGACGTTGGTGCCGTCCGGGGCCTTGAGTCTGAGGTCGCCCTGGTAGCAGTCCAGGGCGCCGTTGTTCACCGTGCCGAGGTAATGGGTCTCCAGCGGCAGGGACTCCACCAGCTCCTTCTGCGCCATGAGCGCCTTCTTGGCAAAGGCGTACAGCTCGGTGCCCAGGGCCACCGCCTCGGCCGACAGCTTGCGCAGGGTGTCCCGCTTCGCGGTTGTCAGCGGCGCCGCCACGCCACCGGCCACGAACGAGACGGGGTGGGTACCCCGACCGCCGATGATCTCGGTCACACGCTGCCCGATGGTTCGCAGCCGCAGAGCCTTGGTCGCGACCTCCGGCGCGGCCTGCACCAGCCCGATGATGTTGCGCTGGGCGGCGGGGGCGTTGAGGCCCAGGATCAGGTCGGGACCTGCCAGGGCAAAGAAGTGCACACCATGGGAGTGGATCAACGAACCCATGGTCAGGGCGTAGCGCAGCAGCTCCGCCGCGCGGGGAATCTTGACTCCGAAAACCTTGTCGACTGTCCTCGCCGAGGCCAGATGGTGGGCCTGCGGTCAAGTGCCGCAGATGCGGGCGGTGATGGTTGGCATCATCTCCACCTGCATCCCGGACAGAAAGGTTTCGAACCCTCGGAAGTCCAGCACCTTGAACAGCGAGCTGGTCACGTTGTTGTTGTCATCAACCTCGATCTCGACGCGGGCGTGCCCCTCGATGCGAGTGATCGGGTCGATGGTGATTTTGCGGGCCATCGGCTATTCCTTTCCTAGGCGTCGGACCGACGCTGAGTCCATTTTTTGAGCAGGAAGGTGGGTTTCTCACGGAACACGGGGGAGGCCATGGCATAGGCGAAGTGTGTCTTCGCCTGACTCTCGATTTCCCGCATGATGTCTTCCATTGGGATCTTCGTCAGGTGCGCCATCCGTGTGGCGACCTCGGTGCGCACATCCTTCTGGGGCTCGAGGATCACGCTCTCCGACGGTCCACCGCACGAGAAGCAGGGGACACCGACTCCCGGGCAGGGGGCCATGCAGCGGTCGAGCGTCACCGATCCGAAGCACAGGCAGCCCTGGGTCAGGAAGCAGGTCTTGGGGTCGAAGTTGCCCTCGAACGTCCGACGAATGGATGTGACGTCGGACTTGGTCATGGTCCGTGTGCAATTGTAACACACGTTGTGGCGCCCGATCTTCGGCTCGCGGCCGCGCAGCAGCGACATCAGCCCCTCGAAGATGTAGGCCGGGTGCGGTGGGCAGCCCGGGATGTAGACATCCACCTGAATCTCGGAGTCCAGCGGACGGTTGCCCTCCAGCAGCTGCGGGACGTCGCTGGGCACCTCGGTGGTGCTGGTGGTGGGGTTGTGGACGTAGGCACCGTCCAGCAGCTCCTGGGTCGTGTGGGCGTTGCCCGCGCCCTGGGGCCCGCCGTACACCGGACAGACACCGAAGGCGATGATCGCCTTGCATGCCTTGCGCATGGCGTGCGCCGCGTGGATGTCGTGGTCGGTGCGGATCGAACCGGTGATGATGCCCACGTCGGCCTCGACGTATTCCTTGGTGTCCATCAGGATCGGGATGCGAACGAGGTCGATCTCTCCCAGCACCGTCAGCAGCTTCTCGTGCAGATCGACGATACCGACCTCACACCCCGAGCAACCCGACAGCCACTCGATGGATACTCTTGCCTTGCCGGCCATGGGCTCAGCCCTCCTTCTTGACGGTGAGCAGCTTGATGCAGGCATTCTCCCCGGCGTGCAGGATCTCGAGGTTCGCCCGGCAGCCGTGGATCTGCTCCAGCAGGCCGCAGAACAGCCCGTGGTTCATCATGCACAGCGACAGCTTCTGCGGGTGGCAGTAGCGGAACAGTGACGAACGCACCATGCAGTTCTTGAACACCAGCTTGAGCTGGGTCTCATTGCCGTTTTTGGTGATCAGCTCGACCTCCGCCTTCTTCTTGTAGGGCTCGAAGGCCCAGCGCATGCCAATGCGGCACATTTCGTCCCACACCAGATCGAGCGCCTTGAGCAGGTCGTTCTTCTCCTGCTTCTCGATCTTGATCTTGACGCCGGTGGTACGACCGGCCCGGAAGGTGATGCTCGGCGCGCCGCGGCCAAGCAGCGCCTCCAGGCCGTTGGCGGCTGATGCGAGAAAGACCATCAGCCCCTGTACCTGCTGCAGTTGTTTGTTCAGTTCCATCATTGCCTCCGTTTCAGGCCTGTGCGACTTCCACGCCGGCCGCATCGAGCGCCAGCGCCTCGCGTATCTGTTGGTCGACATGATCCACCGCGTCGCGGCAAACCCGTTCGAACAATTTGTCGTCAATACCCTCGGTCTCCGCCAGGATCAGCTGGATGTGACAGGGAAGCTGCTCGGGGAACAGGTGGTGAGCCACGGCAAGGGCCTCCAGCGGTCCGATCTGGTGCACGCTGGCCGTCGATGCGGGGGCCTGGGACAGGTCCGGCCGGTCGACGATGCGCAGGGTTCCAGCTGGACCACCGAGGGTGCATGCGTCCACCACCAGGAACAGCTTCTGCCCGTGGAGGTGATCCAGCAGTTCCAGGCCGCTGGTCCCGGTGTGGCACAGATCCACCTCGGGTCCGTAGCGTCCCTCGAGCAGCTCCAGCACCCGGGGACCGACGCGGTCGTGGCTTATCAGCCAGTTTCCAGCACCGACCACGGAGATCTGCGCAAGCGTTCCAGTGCTGCTCATCGCACGTCCCGCTCCTTCTCCAGCAACTGGGTCAGCTTCTTGAGGTTCGTATGATACACCCGATTCTCCGGCGCCAGCGACACCGCTTTCTCCCAGTGCGGCCGTGCATCGGAGTACTCTCGGCGCCGCATCAGCTCCAGCCCCTTCTCGAACTCGCGCGCCGCTTCGCGATCCGGGTTCTCCGCGGCGCGCCAGAGATGATCATCCTCCGTCGTCTTCCTGGGCGGCGGAGTCGGGCTCGGTGACTCCAGGTCCGAGGTGGAGAAGCTGGGCACCGGGCGGAAGGCAGTGAAGACGTCGTCATCCCTGCCGTCGGTTTCCACGCGTCGGACGTGGAAAATGTCCGGGGTCCCGACCCCCGTGGGTATGCCATACGGAGAGGCCAGGTCGGGCTCGGGCGGACGGGGAGGCTCGGGCTCGGGATCGGGCGACCGCCTCGAGTTCCAGATGCTCGCCATCGGGTCGGGTGTTGGGTTGGCGGCCGGCTCGTCGGCGCGGTGGGACGCCGCGTCCTTCTCCTGCTTCTCTTGTCCGTCTTGCGCCTGCTCCTGCTCCCGATCGTCCGTCCGGCGAGCGTTCCACAGTGTGGCGATGGGGTCGTCCTCGGAGACCGAGGCGCTTATGCTCACGCGGTCCCAGACCGACGAGATGCTGCCCTTGCGCGACGGCGTCTTCTCCGGCGGTTCGGGGGCGGGAGGCGCCTCCTGCGGCCTGTCCGGCGTGTCCTCGGTCCGGACCGGAGTCGTCGGTTTGCTCACGGCCCGGGGCTGGGTCAGCTTCTTGGCCGCCGCTGTGTCCTTTTTGGCCGCCACCGTCTCCTTCTTGGCGTCGCCATGCGGAGGAGGAGCCGACTTCGTGCTGGTCGTTGGTCCGGCGAGCTTCTGGGCCTTCGGCCGGGGAAGCGTCGCCGTCGTGGGTGCGGGCTTGGTCGCGGCGGGCTTGGTCGCGGCGGGCTTGGTCGCGGCGAGCTTGGCCAGCGTCTTGGGCTTGGCTGACACCACCTTGGGCGGCCCGGCCTGGGTCTTGACCGGCCGGGACTCCATCGTGGAGGGCCGGGCGATGGTGCCAGGTTTGACTGGCCTGGAGGGTTCGGCCTTCTTCGATGCGTCCGCGAACGGCTTCGCCGCTGGTGCGGTTTCCGCCTTCTTCGGGGGCTCGACCGTCTTCGGGGGCGTCTTGGTCGGCTGGGCCAGACCCTTCGCCGGTGTTCGCAAGGACTGGGGCCGGATCTGCTCCACCGTCGGAGGATTCTTCTGTGGCTGAGTCTCTGGCCGGGCTGGTTTGGTTTCGACCACCGGTCTGCCAGCCCTGGACGACTCTCCGGGGGGGGTGCCGAGCTTGGAGGGGGAAGAGGGTTGACTGCTTTCGTCCTTGCTGCGCAGGACGAGATGGCTCAGCCAGGACACCCGCTTCTTCTTCTTCTTCTCCCGCTCCTCCTTCTCCTTCTCCTTCTCCTGAGCTTGGGGCACCTTGCCCGCTGGACCAGCGGGCTTTGACTTGGGCGAAGGTGGTTTGGCCAGACGAGGGGCGGGCATCGGCGGCGGGGCTGTCGCAACCCAGTCTTCGAGCCCCGTGATCTCGAACGTGCTCGAGTCCTTGCGCTGGATCACCACCGAGTCCTGCGCCGGGTCGGTCACGACGGGCGCAGCGGGGGCGGGCGCAGCGGGGGCGGGCGCAGCGGGGGCGGGCGCAGCGGGGGCGGGCGCGGCGGGCGCGGGAGCCGGATCCGTCGTCGGTGGGACTGGCGGCTCTCCCGGGTCGCTCTTGTACTCGACGGTGTCCACCTCCGGCTCGCCCCCCACCACCTCGACCTCGGCGTACTCGATGGTCTGCAGGCTGTCCTCCACCGGCGGGGTCGGCGTCTCGATGTCGGAGAACAGCTGGTTCTGGAGGTTGGGGTTGGACGACATGCGCCGCAGCACGTCGGACGGGATGGCGGGCTCGTCCGGAAACAACATGCTGACCAGCAGGCTCATTTCCCGTTGCCCGTGGCGATCCCGGACATCGCTCAAATAGGACAGGATGTCCTCGTTGAGCTCGGAGGCCTCCTGGTAGCGGATCGCTGGATCCATCGCCAGCGCCCGCAGAATGATGTGCTCCAGCTCGGGGTTGATCCAGGGAGCCTGGCGGGGCGGAATGAACTCCCCCTTGGCCACCTGTCGCAGCAGATCGAGATCGTTGTCCGCACGGAATGGTCGGGACCCCACGAGCATCTCGTACAGCACGACGCCGAGGGAGTAGATGTCGCTGCGACGATCGGCGGTGGCGCCCTTCACCTGCTCCGGAGAGATGTAGGAGTACTTCCCCTTGAGGGTCCCGGCCCGTGTCAGGGGTGCCGCGGAGGATGCACGCGCCACACCGAAGTCCACCACCTTCACCGCGCCGGTGAAGGAGACCATGACGTTCTCCGGCGTCACATCACGATGGACCAGCCCCAGCGGCTCACCATTCTCGTCGACGCAGTCGTGAGCATACTGCAGCGCCTCGCACACCGAGGTCATGCATCTCAGGACGAACCACTGTGGGAGGAGGCTGCCCTTCTGACGCGAGGCCCGTGAGATCTGCCGCAGGCTTCGGCCAGGGACGTACTCCATGGCGATGAAATATCGGCCCTCGATGTTGCCCAGGTCGAAGATCTGAACGATGTGAGCGTGGTTGAGACGAGCGGCGAGCAGGGCTTCGTTGATGAACATCTTGACGAAGTCCTGGTTTTCGGCGAGCTCCGGGATGATCGTCTTGAGCACGACCCGCTTCTGGAACCCGCCTACCCCCTTGGAAGTCGCAAGCCACACCTCCGCCATGCCACCACGCGCAAGGCGTGCTTCGATGTGGTAACGACCGAGGGTGTCTCCCGGTTCCATGCGTCAGTGGCCGGCTAGCGCCAACAAGTCACCATATATTCTCAGTACGTGTAGAATAATGCAAGCAACTACTACGCCATTGTCTGTATCCCGTACTACATGAGTCGGCCCGCGCTCATCGGTTTTCCTCATTGAGCTGGCGGGCCACCTCCAGTAAGAGAAACTGCGGATCCAGTTCGATCTCCACCGCGGATCCCTCCTTGATCCCATTGTCTGGTAGAAATGCAAACTGTCCCTCCTTCCAGACGAACAGATCCCGAATGGCAGCGAAAACCTGATCCGAGAGCGCCTCCTTCATCACCTCCGCCTGCACCAATCCGCGGTCCACGAACATCGATCCGAGCAGCGAACCCCGATCGTCGTGGCGCTGAGACGAGGCGACCTGCCGCAGTTGCTCGGGGGTTACAGCCCCCTTCTGAACCAACAGATCTCCGATGTTGATGCAGCCTGGTGCCGACGCGTTGGTCACCAGCCCCCCTCGCAGATAGACCGCGGCGGTCCCCTTGGGTGACTGCAAGACCAGGGTCCCTGAGCGCCGACCGTTGCGGAGAAACTCGAGGAGGTCGGGGAGTGACAGGATTCGCAGGTCGCCGGAGAAGGCGGGCCGCTTGCCCGCCACGCTCTTCAGCGCGTGCTGGACCCACCTCGGGTCGGTTTGCGACCGGGGCTCGGGGTCGCAGGACACCGCTGGCATCTCCATCGGAGTCGGTCGGCTTGCCTGGGTGGCCGCGTGCACCTGAGCTCCCGGTGGCATCGATCGTTTGCGCAGGCTGGCGAGACTGCTCAGGCCCAGCTGGACCGAGGCGTGGACGGCCGGGTCGAGCTCCTGTTCGGCGAGGGCCTCGAAGTGCTCCTGCCCGGCGTCGTACCGACCGACCTTGAGTAGCTGCCAGGCCAGCTCCTCGCGCAGGTGATACAGCACCGGAGCGTAGAACATCATCGTCTGCAGCTCCTCGATCACGCTGTCAGACGCGGGCGCGTCGCGCAGGTGTAGGTAGTCGATGACGACCTGCAACGGGGCCCAGTTCGAGCGCACGAAGTGCAACAGGCTGTTGAGCCGGTGAGCCTCCTGGGGCCATGGTCCCAGCTGCTGCAGGCTGGCCAGGCGCTGCTCTGCCACGTCGAGGTTGCCCTGCATCAGCGCCAGCGTGGCGAGGAATAACGGCGGTTCGACCCAGTCCGGCGCCAGATCCATCGCCCGCATGGCCACGACCTCGGCCTCGTCCTGATGGTTGATGTCGGCCAGGATGCGCGCCTGAAACATGCACACCGTCGGGTCGCTGTCCTCGGCCCGCGTCAGCTGCTTGACGGCTTCCTCGTGGTCGCCCAGCGACGCGCTGACCTCTGCCTTGGCGCACAGGCTGATGCTCCGGCAGTGGGGGTCGAACTCGCTGCTCAGCTCCACCGCATGGGACGCGGCAGTGCGGGCCAGGTCCACCTGCTCGAGGCCCAGCGCGGCCCAGCAGGTCCAGAGCCAGGCGGCCCAGCGTAGCGAGTCGTTGTCCGTTGACTTCGAGGTGACTCGATCCAGAAGCGCCATGGCCGTACGATGATCGCCTGACACCGCGAGGCTGATGGCGTCCAGCATCCATCCCAGCGACTGATTGAACTGCTCCCGCGTGGCGCTCGCCACGGACGCCTTCTGCAGCAGCTCGCGAGCACAGGCGCCGATGCTCTCGGCGTCACTCAGCAGACCATTGGCCAGGGCCTGCCTCAACTCGACCATGGTTCGAGAAAACTCTTGTGTTTCGGCAGGATTCGAGATCATGACCCCATGCGATGTATACCACCTCTGTCGAAGCCCGCCCCCGATCCACGACAGGAAGCGGTCACCCTAGCATGGGTTGCCGTCTGTCGGAAGAGTTGATGAGGTTGTTCTGCCTGTCTGGGTCGCGGAAAATGCCACAACTGTGCCGTCGGCTACTTCCAGTGGCTGCGAACGAACTCCTCGGTCTCGGGCAGTCCTCCCTGCAGGATCAGATAGCCGTTGTGCGGTTCCCGATCCGTGATCTCGTGGTTCACCGGGTCCCGCATCATGCGCAGCACCTCGCCATGCTCGTTGGTATGGCCCAGCACCCAGCACAGCTTCATCAGCGCGGTCTCGGGCAGCATGTTGTCCAGCGGCACGACACCCAGGTCCAGCAGGTCACGTCCAGTGTCGTAGACGTACATCTGTGCGTAGCCCCACAGGGTCTGCACCGTCATCACCACGTGGACGCCCTGTTCCACGGCGCGCTTCAACGCGGGGTACAGCGGCTTGTTCACGTGTCCCAGCCCGGTGCCGGCGATGACGATGCCGCGATAGCCCTTCTCCACCAGAGCATCCACCAGATCGGGGTGCATCCCGGGGTAGTAGTAGAGAATCGAAACACGATCATCGAACACCGGGTCGACCCGGACCTGGCGTGAGGGATCGCGCGGCGCGTAGTCGCTGGTCAGGTACTCGAACGTCTCCCGGCTCACGATGGCCAGCGGAATGTCGCCCACGGTACGGAACGTGCTGCGGTACGAGCTGTGCATCTTGCGGCAGCGAGTGCCGCGGTGGAGCAGCCCGTAACGGTCGGAGGTTGGTCCGAACATGCAGATCTGGACCTCGGCGATGGAGCACAGGGCCGCCGCGCGGACGGCATGGATCAGGTTCAGCGCCGCGTCGCTGCTGGGACGATCGGAGCTGCGCTGACTGCCCACCAGAACGATGGGCACCGGGCTGTCCTGCACCATGAAGCTGAGAATCGCCGCGGTGTGTCCCATGGTGTCGGTGCCGTGGCCAATGACCACACCATCGGCGCCACCTTGGATCGCCTCACCCACGGCGCGGGCCAGCTCGATGTACTGCTCGCGGGCCATGTTCTCCGAGAACACGCCAAACAGCTTGTGCGTGGTGAGGTTGCAGATGTCGGCGAGCTCCGGGACCGCGCCGTAAAGCTCACCGGGAGTGAACGCCGGGATCACCGCGCCGGTGCGGTAGTCCAGCCTCGAGGCGATAGTGCCACCGGTGCCGAGCAGGGTCACGTTGGGCAGCTTCGGATCGCGCGGAAACTCCTTCTGCGGGATCTTGTACACCGCCTGCTTGTAGCCCAGCACGTCGATGGTCCGCACGCGGTCGACGTGGATCCCGATGTTGTAGCCGTTCTTCATCTTGACCACCAGATGGAGGTCATCGCAGCTCTCGCTGCGCGGCAGGATCACCCCCTCGAACACGCTGTCCCGGTCGTTGAGCACGCGCACGTCGTTCCACACCTTCACGCCCCACTGCTCCATCCGTTCGCGCGCCAGTCCCTTGTAGCCCTTCAGCTCGTCGTCATGCATCTGTCGGCTCCGCCCGCCCGCCCGAGCGAGCGGCGGTCTGTGTCATCGTCTGTTCCAGGGCCATGGCCACCTCGGCGGCGGGGATCATGCCGCGCAGCCGGTGCATCACGAGACCCATGTAGAACCGCAACCGCTGCTCCATCGATCCGTCAGGGTGGTCGGGCTGTCGATTGACGATATCTGGCAGCCATGCGGCCCACGCCGGCACCTGGTCCAGCAGCTCGGCGGAGCGCGCCAGCCGCTCGGGCGGCTCGTCGGGCATGCTGGCCATGAGCGCCACCAGGTGGTGCCAGGCCTCCCATAGCACGGGGCGCCGCGCCAGCAGGTCGAACAACTCGCTCCACCGTTGATCGGAGATGCGATCCACCGCCGCCCCGTCGCGGCGCAATCGCTTGAGCTGCGCCCCGAAGAAGAAGCAGGCGCGCCGCAGATCCGCCCGGTGATGCTGCACCACGAGATCCACCAGCCGGGCACCTCCGCGCCGGATCAGGTAGTAGATCACCTCTCGCGGAACACCGGCCGCGGCGTACCGCGCCTCGCGGACCCAGGGTGGCGGCGGGAGGTGGCGTTGCAGCCGCTCCACCCGGTCCCGGGTCATGCGGATCGGCGGGCTGTCGGTGTCGGGGTACATCCGGTCCGGACCGGGCAGGATGCGTTCGAAGTCCGTGCTGCCGTCGGGGAATGGCTGGCGCGTCTCCAGCGGCACACCCAGCAGCGCAGCCTCGTAGCGCAGGCGGATCTCCTGCACCGCGGTGAGCGTGTCGGCCTGTGGTCCCCACACCAGCACCAGCCCGTCGCGGGCGCCGCAGCCGAGCCGCTTCTTGAGCCTTCGTAGCTCGCGCTTGGAGTCGACGTAGTCCGGCCACTTTTCGCTGTGGAGCAGGATCGGCTGCTGGTCCAGCCCGGCGATCACCCGCACCCGTCCGGCGAGCTCGTGGGCGAAGGTGTGGTCCGGTTGTGTCGGCCAGTTGAGGGTCTCGGCCAGCCCCTTGAGCTTGATCGCGCGCACGCAGAACGGCCCCTCTCCCAGCTCGAAGTCGGACCGACGCCCCTCCTGCTCGCAGAAGGCGAGCCAGCCCTCGCGGCGCAGAAACGGCAGCTGCGACGTCTCGAACAGATACGTCACCTCGGCGTGTTCGGTGCTCAGATCCTCGGGCCGCCGTACACCGATCTGGTGCAGCGCGTCGCGCAGCCGCAGCAGGTTGACCTGACGTACGGCCTCGCCGTGGGTCAGCGCCCGGGCCCACCCGGCCTGGGATACACCCTTGATCTCCACGCGCTGTCCGCCGAGTACAGAGACATTCACGTCCTGCCGGCTGGCCCCGATCCCCACACGTACATGGCCCGTGGTGCGACAAACGCGGCCGATGAGCAGGATCGCCTCCACCACCTCATCCGGCGTTCGCAGGTCGGGGCCGGTCACCGTCTCGATCAGCGGTATCCCCAGCCGGTCGGTGCGCCACACGATGAGGTGTCCACGATCCGAGACCTCGCGACAGCTGTCCTCCTCCACGCTGACCTGGGTCACCGACAGCGTGCGGTTGTCAGAGGCCGGGCCCAGGGGCAGCTTGCCGTTGACCCCCACGATGGCCGTGCGCTGAAACCCGGTGGGGATCGAACCATCGAGGTACTGCTTGCGTGCGATATGCACCTCGTCGACGATGTCGCACCCCAGCATCAGACATTGCTCCACGGCCACGTCCAGCGCCTGCTGGTTGAGCAGGAAGGGGGGCGTGTCATCCATCTCGTAGGTGCAGACGTTGCTCTTGTGCAGCAGATAGATGATGTTCTTCCGGGTCTTGAACTCCATCAGCGCCGTCCCGTCGTACTCTCCGAGCTCGGACAGGGTGGGGCGCATGTGTCTCAGAACGGTGCCGTCGTGCGCCGAGGTGTAGAGTCCCGCTGGACAGTGGCAGAACATCTTGCGCTCGGTGAGCAGCTGCTGGTGTACCTCGAGTCCGGCGATGAAGCCGATCTCGTCGTAGTCCATGGGCGGATGCAGGGGGGTGTCGTGGCTGGACAAGGAGCTCTCCGTTGACGGGGGCCGATGGTAGCACCGGCGCGGCGTCGTGGATACGGGCTGCCGGGTGCGGTTGTTACAGCCAGTCCTTGAGCGGCAGATTGAACAGCAGCTCGAATCGCTTCGCCATCCGGGGTGGGCGGCTGTAGCGCTGCGCCTCGTCCCACCCCACGCGGCGGGCCAGCGGCAAGTAGTGATCGTGGAACAGGCGGGCGAGCCGCGCGGCGGCGTCCCCCGCCAGCGCCACCGCCGACTCGCTGTTGAGCCGGGCGCTGCGGGGATCGAGGTTGAACGAGCCCACCACCGCGGTGGCGGCGTCGAACACGGCGAACTTGGCGTGGAGCGTCCCCTCGCCCACGCCGGGACCGCGCCACTCGAACAGCTTGATCTCGGCCGCGCCGGCTCTCTGGTGCCGGTTCACCTGCAGCAGGTCACGATACAGCGCGCGTGAGACCACCGCCACCGCCTGGATGTCGTTGGTCTCGGGGCTGTTGGTGATCACCGTCACCTGCACCCCCCGGCGCGCCGCATCGGCCAGCGCCAGCACTACGTGGTGTGAGGGGACGAAGTAGGCGTTGGCGATGAGCACCTGCCTGCGCGCATGACGGATCAAGTTGAGGTAGCTCTGCTCGATGTAGCTCTCCTTGACCCGCGGTCGGCTCTGCAGGAAGCGGACCCGGGTGGGTCGATACTCCAGCGATAGCGGCTGGCTCAGCACACGCTGGATCGTGGCGGCGACGGTGGGGTCGCGCCAGGACGGCGTCTGGACGCCCCTGATCCGATCCAGCACGCCCCGCGCCAGGCGCCACGCGTTGTCCGGGTTGTTCAGCGGACAGAGCTTGCCCTTGACCTGCTTGAACCAGGAGTAGTTGCGCTCGAAGGCGGCCGTCGCGTCCGCGACCACGGCGCCGCGCAGCACCACGTCCTGATCGGTCCAGCGGTTGATCGGCGTGGCATCCAGGCGGAAGTATTCGTTGGCGATGTTCAGCCCGCCGACGATGGCCATGCCGCGCTCGGGATCCTCGCTGTCGATGATCCACAGCTTCTCGTGAAACCGCTTGTTGGGGCGGAGCGGGTCGGTGGGCTTGACCTCGGCGGTGAGCCACTGCAGGTAGAGCGCCTCGTAGCCCTCGACCTCGATGCCGTGCTGCTTGAGGTCGAAGTACATCCACTGCGTCTGCCACGCCAGGTTGGACATGGCGTCGACGATGACGCGCACGTCGAGGCCGGCCTTGCGCTTCTGCTTGAGCAGCTCGGCGATGAGCAGGCCCGAGTCGTCGGCGCGGAAGATCAGCGCCTGGATCCGGATCGATCGCCGGGCCTGCCGCAACGACTGGATCCGGGCGCGGAAGGCGTCTTCGCCGCTGCGCAGCACCGCCACCTGGCTGCCCTGCGCCGCTCGCACGGGGAACACCCCACTGCACCCCACGCGATCCACGCTGCAGGTGAACTTGTGGTCGGGATCGAGCACGGTGCTGGCGGGATCGTGGCGCGGAGAGGACTGCCTGTGCGGGGGGCAGCTGCAGCTGCATAGCAGAGACAGGACAACGACCAGAGCTGGAGTGTGCACGTGGCCTCGCTCTCGTTGAGTGGCGTCAGCGGTTCTTCAGCGGGGTGAGCTCCTGGGCCAGGGCCTCCCACTCCCGGGCCAGGGCATCGAGGTCCACCGCGTCGACGGGAACGGCCGGGATCGGCGGCGCCGGCAGCACTACCGGCGGCGTCTCGATCGTGTCTCGCCACTTCCGTGTTTCGGTCAGCAGGTCGCGAGTGTGAGACACGACACGGTGGGTGATGGAGAGCCGGGCTGCCCCTCCCACCGGGGTCCGCTGCAGGTGCTGGAGCATGATGCTCTGGCGCACCAGCGCGTCGAGCAGCTTCTGCATCTCGCCCGCGCTGTCCGGGATCTCGAACACCGTCCCCTCCTCGTCGCCTCCAGCCCGGCGTACCACATGAGCGTTGGACGCCAGGTGGTTCTGTCCGGCGGCGATCTCGATCCGCACCTCGTGTCCCACCTCCAGCGTCGACGGGCCCGGGACGAACAGCGATCGGGCGCTGATGCGCGTCACGGTCACGCTTCCGACGCCCTCGATCTGCGCCAGGAAGGTCATCGCCGCCCGGGGGCTGCGGCGCCGCTCGTGGATCAGATGGCGGGTCCGGGCCAGGACCAGCTTGGGATCGTCCCGTCGCACGACGAGGTCGAACAGCGGATCCGGGGAGAAGGTCGAGCTGTCCGCCAGGCCCAGGATCCGCGTACCACGCAGGCGGATCGACGTCAGCAGCTCCAGCAGGTCGGCCTCGAGGCCGTGGGTGCGCACCATCACCAGGGTCGGAGGCGGCTCCTGGCACTGCGCGTTCGCCTCCGCCAGATCGGCGGCGAAGACCAGCGTGTAGCGTTGTGGAGAGAAGCTGTCCATCAACTCGACGAACAACCCCTCGTCCTCGATGATCAGCACAACGGCGCGTCGGACCATGACCCGCTGAGCATACAGGGAGCCGCTGGAGTTGACCAGGGAAGCAGGTGGGAGGCTTGGGCTACTTGGAGAGGGTGAAGTTGAAGGGCACCGCGCCGGCGTTGACGTTCACCTGCAGGTTGGCGGTCTGGTAGGTGCTCTTGGTGGCGGTGAGCGCATAGCTCCCCTCGTAAGCGTTGTTGAAGATGAAGTAGCCGTTGGCGTCGCTGGTGGCCGAGAGCCCGTAGGGCTCGAGCTTGATCGCCACGCCCGGCAGCTTGGTGCCGGTCCCCGACTCGGAGACGTAGCCGAAGAAGTTCAGCTTCGCCGGCTCGGTGCCGATCTGGAACCGGTAGTTGGAGTGGGCCTGGGTCAGGTTGCCCATGGTGTCTTCCGACACCAGGTGGAAGTAGTAGGTCCAGTCCTTGAACGGCACGTTCTGGTAGTCCTGTTGCAGCAGCACCTGCTTGTTGGTGGCGAAGGTCCAGCCCGCCATGTTGCTCTTGCTCGGCGTCGGGGTGTCCTTGGCGTTGTCCACGCGGTACCACACGCCCTTGAAGCTGGCGTCGGGCACGCCCGAGGGAGCGGTCCAGGCGAAGGTCACAGTCTTTTTCGACGGGTCGGCATACCACGCGTTCTGGTCGGGGTGGCTGGAGGAGGAGATGACGTGGGCCTTGTCG
>Ga0210044_10000619_pt1 | contig 53441 bp, 51 predicted proteins | sample CryGey13umfilter_2_FD_183959 | JGI IMG/M metagenome (GOLD analysis project Ga0210044, IMG submission 183959) | Groundwater microbial communities from aquifer in Utah, USA - Crystal Geyser 4/9/14 3 um filter (SPAdes) (version 2) | ecosystem: Environmental > Aquatic > Deep subsurface >...
GTTGCGGATTCAGTTTTTCGATCTGCTCGACGGTGATTTCGTCGTTGCGCTTGACCAGCACGTCGGCGCCGAGCTCGGCGAAATACTGCACCAGGTTGTAAGTGAAGGAGTCATAGTTGTCGATCATCAATAACATGTTCTCTCCTCCTTAACGATGGGCCGGTGCGTCCAGCCCATCCAGCACCATCTCCGCCGCGCGCAGCACCGCGCGCGCCTTGTTCTGCGTTTCCGTCCATTCGCTGTCGGGGTTGGAGTCGGCGACGATGCCGGCACCCGCCTGCACGTACAGCATATTGTCTTTCACCACGGCAGTGCGCAGCGCGATGGCAACGTCCATGTCGCCGTTGAAAGCGAGGTAGCCGACCGCACCGGCGTAAATGCCGCGCTTGGAGGGTTCCAGTTCGTCGATGATCTCCATCGCGCGCACCTTGGCGGCGCCGGAAACGGTGCCGGCGGGGAAGGTGGCCTTGAGCACATCCATCGCGCTCAGGCCCGGTTTCAGTTTTGCCTCGACGTTGGAGACGATGTGCATGACATGCGAGTAACGCTCGATCACCATCTTGTCGGTGAGATTGACTGTGCCGTGTTCCGCGACGCGACCGATGTCGTTGCGGCCGAGGTCGATCAGCATCAAATGTTCCGCCAGTTCTTTCGGGTCGGCCAGCAATTCTTCCGCCAGAGCCGCATCCTGTTCGGGCGTCTTGCCGCGCGGGCGGGTGCCGGCGATGGGGCGCACGGTGACGGTGTCGTTTTCCAGCCGCACCAATATTTCCGGCGAAGAACCGACGACGTAGTGGTCACCCATGTCGTAATAGAACATATAGGGCGAGGGGTTGATGCTGCGCAGCGCGCGATAGAGCGACAAGGGCTGCGCCGGGAAGGGTTGCGCCATGCGTTGCGACAGCACGACCTGCATGATGTCGCCGTCGAAGATGTAGCGTTTCGATTTTTCCACGGCGGCCTTGAATGCGGCTTCGCCGAATTCGGATTTCGCTTCCTCGCGCGCGGCGGGCGGGGTGTACGGAATGTCCACCGGCAGGCGCAGCATGCCAACCAGTTCGCGCAGGCGTTCGCGTGCCGCGGCGTAAGCATCGTCCCTCGCCGGATCGGCATAAACGATGAAGGTTAGCTTGCCTGATAAATTATCGACGACCGCCAGTTGCTCGGTGAGTATGAGCAGAATATCCGGCGTGCCCAGCGTGTCCGGCTTCTGCGTGGCGGCCAGGCGCGGTTCGATGTAGCGCACGGTGTCGTAGCCGAAGTAGCCCGCCAAACCGCCGGTGAAACGCGGCAGATTGGGCAGAGGCGCGGCCTTGAAACGCGCCTGGTATTCACGGATGAAATCGAGCGGATTGGCCACGCTCTGCGCCGTCTGATGCCCGCTTTCGTGCAGGATGACCTCTTTCCCGCGTACTGTGATGCGTGTGTCGGCGGGCAAGCCGATGAAGGAGTAACGCCCGAAACGCTCGCCGCCCTGCACCGATTCCAGCAGATAGGAGAACGGCTTGTTCGCCAGCTTGAGATACAGCGAAAGCGGTGTGTCGAGGTCGGCGAAGGTCTCGGCGACCAACGGGATGCGGTTGTAGCCTTGCCTGGCTAAAGTATGGAACTCTTGTTCGGTGATGGGATGCAACATGAAAATCTCCTGGGTGTTGTGGGTCGGACTTTAGTCCGACGCGGTTTTGTGTGATCTGTCGGACTGAAGTCCGACCCACATATCAGCACCATCGCCAACAGAAGAGATTTTTCGGTTTCATATTTACGCGGGCCGGATAAGTGACAACACGCCGGTCAGATCAGGAGTCACGGCATCCGCGTTGAGTGTTTCCACCGGCTCGCCGTGATTGTAACCGTAAGGCACGCAAAAGACGGGGCAGCCTGCGGCGCGCGCGGCCTGCGCATCACTGAGCGAATCGCCGACCAGCAACAATTGTTCAATCGGACAGCCGAAATATTGCGCCGTGTGCAGCAGGGGCAGCGGGTGCGGTTTTTTCTCCGGCAGCGTGTCGCCCGCCAGCACGATATCGAAGTAATGCGCCATGCCGATGCCTTTAAGCAGCGGATTGGTGTAACGCTCGACCTTGTTGGTAATGCAGCCCAGGCGATAACCCGCCGCCTTCAGCGCATCCAGACCCGCGATCACGTTGGGGAAGGGTTTGCTGTCGAGCAACAGCTCGGTGTAATGCTGTTCAAAAACGGGCAGCGCCTGGTCGAACAAAGCCGTTTCCGGCTCGGCGTGCATGTCGCCGGTGAGCGCGCGCTTCACCAGCCAGTGGATGCCGTTGCCGATGTAGCTCATCAGCAGGTCTTGCGACACCGGCGAGCGGCCCATGTCGCGCAACATGCGGTTGGCCGCTTCGGCCAGTTCCGGTGCGGTATGCAACAGCGTGCCGTCGAGGTCGATGACGATGGCGGAAATAGAGACGGGGAAATTCATAACTTCCAAAAAATCCCACCACAGAGACACCGGAGACAAAGAGAAAACAAACCTGAAACCCAAACCGATCAAATAGCGATTGAGATTTGTTTTTGGCTTTCTCTGTGTCTATGTGGTGAATGGTTTTGATTATTTCTTGGCCTTGGCCAGCTCGGCGCGCAGCTCGCCGATGACGGTGTTGTACTGGTTCTTGTCTTTGTCGTTGCGCTTGCTGAACACGGCCGAACCGGCGACGAAAGTATTGACGCCGGCTTCAGCCACTTCCCTGATGTTGGCCGGGCCGACGCCGCCGTCGATCTCCAGACGGCAATTATAATTTCCAGCGTCTATCATCTTGCGCACGGCGCGCGCCTTGTCCAGCACATAAGGGATGAACTTCTGGCCGCCGAAACCGGGGTTGACCGACATCAGCAGCACCATGTCCAGCTTGGGAAGCATGTATTCGAGTACATCCAGCGGGGTGGCCGGGTTGAACACCAGACCAGCCTTGCAGCCGCTTTCCTTGATCAGGCCGATGGTGCGGTCGATGTGTTCGGAAGCTTCCGGGTGGAAAGTGATATAGGTTGCGCCGGCCTTGGCGAAATCCGGAATGATGCGATCGACCGGCTTGACCATCAGGTGCACGTCGATCGGCGCGGTGACGCCATGCTTGCGCAGCGCCTCGCACACCAAGGGACCTATGGTCAGGTTGGGCACGTAATGGTTGTCCATCACGTCAAAGTGCACGATGTCCGCGCCGGAGGCGAGCACGTTATCGACTTCCTCGCCGAGGCGGGCAAAATTGGCCGAAAGAATCGAAGGGGCGATCTGGTAGTCCATGGTTTGATCCTCGTGGGTTGGAAAAGTGAACCCGCATTCTAACCGAAAGTTGACTTTTTATTCGATGCGTCCTTGTCATGCCGGACAAAATACGGTGAAATGGCGCGATGCAAAATCCTTCCCTTTATCGCGTCCACATCGCCGTCCAGGTGCGCTATCTGGCCGACCAGTCGGACGAGGCCGACAACCGTTACGTGTTCGCCTACACCATTACCATCAGTAATCAGGGAGGCCGTCCGGTGCAACTGCTCAGCCGCCACTGGATCATCACCGATGCGAACCGCCATGTGCAGGAAGTGAAAGGCAAGGGCGTGGTCGGCGAACAACCCGTGATCAAGCCGGGACAAAGTTTTGAATACTCCAGCGGCTCGGTATTGGCGACGCAGGTGGGCACCATGTCCGGCAGTTACCGGATGCAGGAGGTGGACGGGGGCGAGTTCGATGTGCCCATTCCGCAGTTTGTGTTGAGCGTGCCGCGCACCCTGCATTGAGCATGAATCTGCACCGCATTCGTTCCGCCCTGGTCGCTTTGGTTGCGGCTGTATGGCTTGCCGCCTGCCAGACCTTACCGCCGCAGGAGCCGCTCCCGCCCGTGGGCAAACCTTCCCCCGATTTTTTGCCGGCCGACTGGGCTGATCTGCCCGATTGGCTGGCGCAGGAATTGCCCGCTTCGTGGCCTGCGTTGCAGCAGAGCTGCAGCGCCCTGCGCCTGAAAACCAACTGGCTGCCGATCTGCGCCGCCGCAAAGGCCATCGCGCCCGACGACACGATGGCGCAGCGCACGTTTTACGAAACCTGGTTCATGCCCTATAAAGTCCTCAATCCGGACGGCAGTGACAGCGGCCTGATTACCGGTTATTACGAACCGTTGTTGCACGGCAGCCGCAAAAGCAGCACGCGTTTTGCCTATCCGCTCTACGCGCCGCCGGACGACATGCTGGAAGTCGATATGGGTGAGCTGTATCCGGAATTTCGCGGCCGCATCGTGCGCGCCCGTCTGCAAGGCAAGCGCGTGGTGCCGTATTTTAACCGCGCCGAGATCGAAGCCGGTCAGGCCGCCGCCTTGCGCGGACAGGAGCTGTTCTGGGTGGATGATCCGGTTGAATTATTCTTTCTGCAGATACAGGGATCGGGCCGCATTCAACTGGAAGATGGCAGCCATGCCAAGGTTGGCTATGCCGCGCAGAACGGGCACCCCTATGCCTCCATCGGCAGGCGGCTGATCGACATGGGCGAGTTACTGCCGGAGCAGGCTTCGATGCAGGGCATTAAGAATTGGGTCGAGAAAAATCCGGCGCAGCTCGAAATCCTTCTCGGGCACAATCCCAGCTACATTTTTTTCCGCGAATTGCCGGACGGCATTTCCGGCCCGCTCGGCGCACTGGGCGTGCCGTTGACCAATGAATACAGTATTGCAGTCGACCGGCGCAGCATCCCGCTCGGGGTGCCGGTGTTTCTCGCCACTACGCGACCGAACACCTTTGAGCCGCTCAATCGGCTGGTCTTTGCGCAGGACACCGGCGGCGCGATCAAGGGCGCGGTGCGTGCGGATTTCTTCTGGGGCTTCGGCGAACTGGCCGGGCATCAGGCGGGGCGCATGAAACAAAGCGGAAAGCTATGGGTGCTGTTCCCCAAAGGCACTGAACCTGCACTGAAATGACTTGACGCCATCAAGCGTCCCGCTTCATCCCCCCATAAAATATATAGACCTTGCGTCACAAACAACTTTAGCTTGTTTGTGCAATACATTGCTTTTTAAGTATATTTACACTGCATTAACTTTTTTCGCTAACCCCTTGTCCTGAAAAGAAAAATCCCATTTTTCCGCTTGACCCTCCTTAATAATTTCCATATAGTGGGTGTAAGTGGTAAAAAGTGGGAAAAAATGGGAGGCAAAGGGGTTCCATGTTCCAAGGGGCGGCACAATTCAATCTGGATGGCAAAGGCAGGCTGACGATACCGGCACGGTATCGCGACATGCTGCTGGCGCATTGCGCGGGGCAGTTGGTGCTAACTGCCGATGCGGACGGCTGTCTGCTGCTCTATCCCCAGCCTGAATGGCAGCCCATCCGCGAAAAGCTGATGAAGCTTTCCGCGCTTAATCCAAAGATTCGCGCCCTGCAGCGCTTCCTTGTCGGTCATGCGGAAGAGGTGGCCATGGATGGGGCGGGACGCGTGTTGATTTCCGCGACCCTGCGCGATTACGCCAAGCTGGATAAGCGCGTGATGCTGGTCGGTCAGGGCAACAAATTCGAACTGTGGGACGAGGCGCGCTGGCAGGCGCAGTACGAGAAGATGGGCAATTTCTCGCTGGACGATCTGCCGCCGGAGCTTGAGGGCTTCACCTTGTGAGCGAGACGTTCGCGCACGCGACCGTCCTGTTGCAGGAGGCGGTCGATGCTTTGCAGGTAAAGCCGGGTGGCGTCTATGTGGACGGCACCTTCGGCCGCGGCGGGCACAGTCGCCTGATCTTGCAACGATTGGGCGAGTGCGGGCGGTTGATCGCGCTGGACAAGGATCCGGCAGCCATCGCGGCGGGGCGCGCGATCGGGGATGCGCGGTTCATCCTGGTGCACCGTGGTTTCGAGAATCTGGCGCGGGTGCTGAAAGAGCAGGGCGCGGACAAGGTGGATGGCATTTTGCTGGACCTGGGCGTGTCGTCGCCGCAACTGGACGACGAGAAGCGCGGCTTCAGTTTTCGTTTCGATGCGCCGCTGGACATGCGCATGGATACAAGCAGCGGGCAGACGGCGGCAGAGTGGCTGGCAACGGCGGACGAGGGCGAACTGACGGAGGTGATACGTGATTACGGCGAAGAACGGTTTGCTAGGCAGATTGCAAGGGCGATTGTTGCTGCGCGCGAGGAACGGGCGCTCCACACCACGCACCAGCTGGTTGATGTCGTCGCGCGCTGCGTGCGCACGCGTGAGCCGGGGAAAAACCCGGCCACCCGCACCTTTCAGGCTATACGGATTTATCTCAATCGCGAACTCGAAGAACTCGAGAACGTGTTGCCGCAATGCGTGGGCCATCTGAAAGCGGGCGGGCGCATGGCAGTCATCAGCTTTCATTCGCTGGAGGATCGCATCGTGAAGCGCTTCATGCGCGACATGGCGCGGGGCGACAAGCTGCCCAAGAGTGTGCCGATCCGTGCCGCCGATGTGCCGCAGGGCCAGTTGCGCCTGATCGGCAAGGCGACCCGCGCGTCAATGGCGGAAGTGGCGGCCAATCCGCGTGCGCGCAGTGCGGTGCTGCGGGTGGCGGAACGGGCGGGGACGACCAGTGGCTAGGCTGGATGCGTTGCTCCTGTTCCTGGCAATCGCTTGCGCGTTGGGTGTTGTGACCTCACAACACAAGGCGCGCAAGCTGTTTGTGGCATGGCAAAACGAGAAAGAGCGGGCACAACAAATGGATGTCGAGTGGGGGAAATTGCAATTGGAGCAAAGCACCCTGGTGGCACCGGCGCGGGTGGAGAAAATTGCGCGCGAACAATTGCAGATGCAGTGGCCGTCCCATGAGCAGATTCGCCGTGTGCGCGACAATGCCGAAACGGGGGCGCGACCGTGAATTACGCCCGCCTGCCGCAAACTTCCGCGCAGATTGCGTTGCCCGCCTGGCGCGCCCGCACCCTGTTCTTCCTGCTTTTGCTGGGGATGGTTACGCTGATGGCGCGCGCTTTCTATTTGCAGGGAATGCACACCGACTTTTTGCAGCAAAAAGGTGATGCGCGTTATTCGCGTGTGGTCGAGGTGCCGGCGCATCGCGGCATGATTACCGACCGCAACGGCGAGCCGCTGGCGATCAGCACGCCGGTCGATTCGGTCTGGGCCAGTCCGTCCGATGTGGTGGCGGGTGCCGCGCAACTGCGGCAGTTGGCGCAATTGCTTGATACGACGGCTGGTCATTTAAGAGAGCGTCTGGCGGACACTTCGCGCGAGTTTGTCTATCTGCAGCGGCAGCTCCCGCCCGATCAGGCACGCCGGGTGGCGGCTCTCGGCATTCCCGGCGTCTCACTACAACATGAGTATCGTCGTTATTACCCGGGCGGCGAAGTGACGGCTCATCTGCTCGGTTTTACCGATATGGACGACAACGGGCGCGAGGGGGTGGAACTGGCGCTGCATGACGTGCTGCGCGGCAAGCCCGGCAGCCAGCGCGTGCTCAAGGACCGGCGCGGGCACATCGTGGAAGATGTGGCCAGTTTGCGCGCGCCAAAAGAGGGGCGCGATGTGGCGTTGAGCATCGACAGCAAATTGCAGTTCATCGCTTTTCGCGAGATCAAGCGGGCAGTAATCGAACATGCGGCCAAGGCCGGTTCGATCGTGGTGCTTGATGCAAAAAGCGGCGAGGTGCTGGCGCTGGCCAACTGGCCGGCTTTCAATCCGAACAACCGCACCCGGCCGGCCAGCGGTGCGATGCGCAATCGCGCGGTGACCGATTTGTTCGAGCCGGGTTCGACCATGAAGCCGTTTGCCGTGGCGGCGGTGCTGGAAGAGGGAAAATTCAAGCCGGAGTCGCGGGTCGATACCGGCAACGGCACGCTGACCCTGAGCAACCGAACCATCCATGACACGCACCCTGCCGCGTTTATGTCGGTGTCAGAAGTGTTGCAGAAATCGAGCAATGTCGGCGCGGCCAGGCTGGCTTTGTCACTGTCGCCGCAAGTCTTCTGGAACCATTTGCGCCAATCCGGTTTTGGCGACGAAACCGGTTGCGGCTTCCCCGGCGAAGCAAGCGGAAAGCTGCGCAGTTACCAAAATTGGCGCCCGATCGAGCAGGCCACCATTTCTTATGGCCACGGTATTTCGGTCAATCTGCTGCAGTTGGCGCGCGCTTACACCGTGTTTGCCAACGACGGCGAGCTGAAACCGATCAGTCTGCTCAAACAGGAGACTCCGGCACGCGGCAGCCCGGTGTATTCCGCGCAGACCGCGCGCGCGGTGCGCGCCATGCTGGAACGGGTGGTGCTGCCCGGCGGCACCGCGCCGCTGGCGCAGGTTCCCGGTTATCGCGTGGCGGGCAAGACCGGCACCGCGCACAAACTGCAGAACGGCAAATATGTGAATCGCTACATCGCTTCCTTTGTCGGCATGGCGCCGGCCAGCGATCCGCGCCTGATTGTGGCGGTGATGCTGGATGAGCCGGGCGGCAAGGAATATTACGGCGGGCAGGTGGCCGCGCCGGTGTTTGCCAGCGTGACGGGAGCCGCGCTGCAGACGCTGGATGTGCCCTACGATGCGCCGCTGGACAATGTGATGCCGGATCTCGGGCCGGTGGTGGGGGAAGAAACATGAACGCACTGCGACTCGATGAGATGAGCCGTCTGGGCGTGAGGATCACCCGGCTGGTGGCGGATAGCCGCGACGTGCGGGCGGGCGACACCTTTGTGGCTTATCCGGGAGAACAGTCCGACGGACGGCGCCACATCGCGCAGGCCATCGCGCGCGGGGCCAATGCTGTGTTGTGCGAAGCACGTGATCTGCAATGGGATGCGACCTGGCGCGTGCCCCATCTGGCTTTGCATGATCTGCGCCGGCAGGCGGGATTCATCGCCGACCGCATCTATGGCCAACCGTCACGCCAGTTGCAAATGGTCGGTGTGACCGGCACCAACGGCAAGACCTCGATCAGCCACTGGCTGGCGAAATCGTTTTCCGAGCTGGATAAAAAATGCGCGCTGATCGGCACCCTCGGCAACGGTTTTCCCGATGCCCTGCGGGAGTGCGCAAACACCACGCCGGACGCGCTGAAGGTGCATGAACTGCTGGCGCAGTTCGCGCGGCAGGAAGCGCGCGCGACGGTGATGGAAGTGTCATCCCATGCGTTGGCGCAGGGACGGGTCAACGGCGTGCATTTCGATGTCGCGCTGCTCACCAACCTGACTCGTGACCATCTGGATTACCACGGCGATATGCAGCATTACGCGGCCGCGAAGCGGCGGTTGTTCGACTGGGATCAGCTCGGCCATGCCGTGCTGAATCTGGATGATCCGTTCGGTGCGGAATGTGCGCAAAGCCTTGCCGCAAAACGAGCGGAGCGAGTTTCGCCAAAAACGGCGGAAGTTGTCGGCTATGGAATGCAGGATGGCGCGCGCCAACTGGCCGTGCGGCTGGGTATCCGCATGGTGTATGGCGATCTGCTGCGGGCCGATGCGCAGGGGCTGTCCCTGCAATTGCGCACCGCGTGGGGCGAGGCCGAACTGAACAGCAAACTGCTTGGCAGGTTCAATGCGTCCAACCTGCTCGGTGCCCTGGCCGTGCTGCTGGTCAGCGGCATCAATTTTTACGATGCAGTGCGTGAACTGGGCCTGCAGAAAGCAGTGGCGGGGCGCATGCAGGCCATGGGCGGCAAGGAAGCGCCGACGGTGGTGGTCGATTACGCCCACACCCCGGATGCGCTGGAGAATGTGCTGGGCACCTTGCGAGAAGTGTGCGCGGCGGACGGGCGTCTGATCTGCGTGTTCGGTTGCGGCGGCGACCGCGATCGCGGCAAGCGCCCGATGATGGGCAAGGTCGCCGATCGTTTTGCCGATGTGCGCATCCTCACCAACGACAATCCGCGCAGCGAAGCGCCCGCTGCCATCATCGACGAGATCGCCGCCGGCATGGCGGAGGAATACCAGGTGATCGAGGATCGCGCCCGCGCCATCAGCGAAGCGATCGCGGGCGCAAGGGCGTGCGATACCGTGCTGATCGCGGGCAAGGGGCACGAGGATTACCAGGAGATCGCCGGGGTGCGCCAGCCTTTCTCCGACAGCGAGATCGCCCGGCGCGCCTTGAGCGTATGGACACCGAAGGAAAGGTGGCCGACATGATGCGCCTGTCCGAAATCGTAGCGGTGCTGGATGGCGTGACGGCCGGGCCCGATGCTGCATTCAGCGCAGTTTCCACCGACACGCGCACGATCGCGCCGGGTGATTTGTTTGTCGCGCTCAGGGGTGAGCACTTCGATGGCGCGCAGTTCGTCGCACAGGCGCGGGCGGCCGGAGCCGTGGCGGCGGTGGTGAACCGGGATTCTGGATGCGGGAGTCGGGATGCGGGAATTCCGCTGTTGTTGGTTGAGGATACGAGGCTTGCGCTGGGCAGGCTGGCCGCACACTGGCTCGCTCGATTCGCCATTCCGCTAGTCGCCATCACCGGCAGCAACGGCAAGACCACGGTGAAGGAAATGCTGGCCGCGATCCTGCGCCAGAAAATGAAAGATGATCTTCACGATCTCACTCTCTCCTCGCGGGGGATGATTGGGGAGGGGGAGTCATCCGAAGACAGCAAGGAACGGGTATTGGCCAGCCGAGGCAATTTCAACAACGATATCGGCCTGCCGCTTACGCTGCTCAGGTTGCGAGACTCGCATCGCTACGCGGTGATCGAAATGGGCATGAACCATACCGGCGAGATCAACTATCTGACCCGCATCGCGCATCCCGATGTGGCGCTGATCAACAATGCCAGCGGCGCGCACCTGCAGGGGTTGGGTTCGGTGGAAGGGGTGGCGCGCGCCAAGGGTGAGATTTTCAGCGGGCTGAAAGCGAACGGAATCGCGGTGATCAATGCCGACGACGCGCATGCCGGATTGTGGCGCGGGCTGGCAGGCGCGCACCGTGTGTTCGATTTCGGAATTCAACATGCGGCGGCAGTTAAAGGTGTCTGGCAGGCGCAGGGCTTCGGCGGCACGCTGACCGCGCACACCCCGTCCGGCGAATTGCGCATCGCCTTGCAAGTGCCGGGCGAGCACAACGCGCGCAACGCGCTGGCGGCTGCTGCTGCCGCGCTGGCGCTGGGTGTTTCGCTTCCTGCGATCGAGTCCGCATTGCGGGATTTCGGCGGCGTGAGCGGCCGCCTGCAACGCAAAGCGGCGCAACGCGGCGCAACGCTGATCGATGATACCTACAACGCCAACCCGGCTTCGATGCGCGCGGCGCTGGAAGTGCTGGCACAGGCGCAGGGTAAACGCATCTTTGTACTCGGTGACATGGGCGAGCTGGGCGACGCTGCAGCGCAGTTCCATCGCGAGATCGGCATCACCGCGCGCGAACTGGGAATCGAACGGCTGCTGGCGCTGGGCGCATTGAGTGTGCAGGCGGTCCGGGCGTTCGGTCCGGGGGCCGCGCATTTTGCCGATATCGAAACCCTGCAACGGCAACTCGCGGCGGAACTGGATGCGCAGACCACGGTGCTGGTGAAGGGCTCGCGCTTCATGAAAATGGAACGGGTCGTGCAAGCCTGCGCGACGGCACAGGAGGAAACATGCTGCTCGCACTAGCCCAATGGCTGGCCGATGACATCCGCACTTTTGCGGTGTTCAACTACATCACGCTGCGCGCGGTGCTGGCGGCGATGACCGCGCTGGTCATTTCCTTCATGCTGGGGCCGTGGACGATCCGCAAACTGGCGGCGATGAAGATCGGCCAGTCGGTGCGCAGCGACGGCCCGCAGACCCATCTGGTGAAAGCGGGCACGCCGACCATGGGCGGCGCGCTGATCCTGATGTCGGTTTCCATCACCACCCTGCTGTGGGGCGATCTGCATAACGCCTATGTCTGGGTGGTGCTGCTGACCACGCTCGGGGTCGGCGCCATCGGCTGGGTGGACGATTACCGCAAAGTCGTGCATCGCAATCCGGATGGACTGTCGGCGCGCAGCAAGATGTTCTGGCAATCGCTGATCGCGCTGGCGGTCGGTTTCTATCTTTGGCAGCACGCCACGCTGCCCGCTCACACCGAGCTCATCGTGCCGTTCTTCAAACACCTGGTCGTCCCGCTTGGCATGGTCGGCTTCATCGTGCTGGTGTATCTCGTCATCGTCGGCAGCAGCAATGCGGTCAATCTCACCGACGGTCTCGACGGCCTCGCGATCATGCCGACGGTGATGGTGGCGGCGGCGCTGGCGATCTTTGCCTACGTCGCAGGCCATGCCGAGTTCGCCAAATACCTGGGTGAGCCGGCGATCCCCGGCGCGGGTGAACTGGCGGTGTTTTGCGCCGCCATCGCGGGTGCGGGTCTGGCTTTCCTCTGGTTCAACGCCTATCCGGCAGAAGTATTTATGGGCGACGTCGGCGCGCTGGCGCTGGGTGCGGCGCTGGGCGCGGTGGCGGTGATCATTCGCCAGGAACTGGTGCTGTTCATCATGGGTGGCGTGTTTGTGGTCGAGGCGGTGTCGGTGATGCTGCAAGTCTCCTGGTTCAAATACACCAAACGCAAATATGGCACTGGCCAGCGCATCCTGCTGATGGCGCCGCTGCATCATCATTTCGAACAAAAAGGCTGGAAAGAGACCCAGGTCGTGGTGCGGTTCTGGATCATCACCATGATGCTGGTATTGATCGGGTTGGCAACGTTGAAGTTGCGATGAGGTATTTGTAGGTCGGGCTTCAGCCCGACTTGTCGGGTTAAAACCCGAGCTACAACGAAGGAGAAATGTTGAAACAGTTGGCTGGACAATCGGTGCTGGTGCTCGGTCTCGGGGAGACCGGACTTTCGCTTGCGCGTTACCTGCATGCGCAGGGCGCGCGCGTGCGCGTCGGCGACAGCCGTGCCGAGCCGCCGGGGGTGGCGGCACTGCGCAGCGAGATAGCGCGGGCCGAGTTGCATTGCGGTGCGTTCGACGATGTGCTGCTGCAGGACATCGATCGCATCGCGATCAGCCCCGGCGTGCCGCTGGCCGATCCGCTGGTGCAGCGCGCCCTCGCACGCGGAGTGCCGGTTGAAGGTGATATCGAATTGCTGGCGCAGCAGCTTGCGAGCCACGACTACCGGCGCAATACCCGGGTGATCGCCATCACCGGTGCCAACGGCAAGACCACGGTCACCAGCATGGTTGGCGCGATGTGCGCGGCGGCGGGACTGGACACGCAGGTGGCGGGCAACATCTCGCCGGCGGTGCTGGATGCCCTGCGCGCCCGCACGCAACAGCCGCAGGTGTGGGTGCTGGAACTCTCCAGTTTTCAGCTGGAGACGACTGCCACGCTGGATGCGGATGCGGCGGCGGTGCTCAATGTCACGGAAGACCATCTCGACCGTTATGCAGGGATGGATGGCTACGCTGCAGCCAAGGCACGCATTTTCCAGGGCCGCGGGGTGCAAGTGCTGAACCGCGACGACGCACGCAGTGCGGCGATGAAACTTGCCGGGCGCAGGCAGTTCAGTTTCGGCCTGAATCCTCCGCCTGGCGCAAACGACTGGGGAATCATCCGCGAAGGCGCGCATATCTGGCTGATGCAGGGTGCGCGCAAGATCATGCGCGCCGATGAATTGCGGGTGAGCGGGTTGCATAACGTGGCGAATGCGCTCGCCGCGCTGGCACTGTGCCGCTCGCTCGGGCTGCCGCTGGCGCCACTGTTGAGCGCGTTGCGCGCCTTCAAGGGATTGCCGCACCGGGTGGAGCGCGTCGCGGAGATCAATGGCGTGACTTTTTACGATGATTCCAAGGGCACCAACGTCGGCGCGACCGAGGCCGCGCTCAAGGGGTTGGGCAAGCCGGCAGTGATTATCCTTGGCGGCGACGGCAAGGGGCAGGATTTCACCCCGCTGCGGGCAGCGGTGGCGCAATACGCGCGGGCGGCGGTGCTGGTCGGGCGCGATGCGCTGTTGATCGGGCAGGCGCTGGCCGGTTGCGGCAAACCCCTGTTGCATGCGCGCGATATGGACGAGGCGGTGGCGCTGGCCGCCGCGCAGGCACAGCGCGGCGACGCGGTTCTGCTCTCTCCGGCGTGCGCAAGTTTCGATATGTACCGCAACTATCTGCACCGCGCGGAAAGATTCGTCGCGGCGGTGCGGAAACGGCAAGCGGGGTCGCCATGCTAAATACCGCGCTGCAAGCGCCGCGCCGCAAGCCGGCCGAATACGACAGCATCCTGACCTGGATCGTTACCGCGTTACTGTCGATCGGGTTGGTGATGGTGTATTCCGCGTCCATCGCCACCGCCGAAGCCGGCCGCTATACCGGCCATCAGGCCGCCTATTATTTGTTGCGCCACGGACTGTTCATGGCGATCGGTCTGGTCTGCGCGGTGATCGCATTCCAGGTGCCAACCCAGACTTGGCAAAAATACGCGCCGCTGCTGTTTGTGGCCGGCGTCGTGTTGCTGATCCTGGTGCTGATTCCCGGCATCGGCAAGTCGGTCAACGGCAGCCGCCGCTGGCTTTCGTTGATGGTGTTCAACTTGCAACCGTCGGAGATGATGAAATTCTTCGCGGTGATTTATGCCGCCGATTACGCCGTGCGCAAGGGTGCGGTGCGCGAAAGTTTCTTCAAGTCCTTCGCGCCTATGGCGACAGTCATGGCATTGGTTGGCATTCTGCTGTTGCTGGAGCCGGACATGGGCGCGTTCGTGGTGATCTGTGTCGTCGCCATGGGTACGCTGTGGCTGGGCGGATTCAACCTGAAAGTGTTCCTTGGCCTGGCCGTGGTGTTGCCGCTGGCGTTTGCCGCGCTGATCTTTTCTTCCGAATATCGCACCCAGCGCGTGCTGGGTTTCCTCGATCCCTGGGCCGACCCCTACGGCAAGGGGTATCAATTAAGCCATGCCCTAATCGCCTTCGGGCGCGGCGAATGGCTGGGCGTCGGTCTCGGCGGCAGCATGGAAAAACTGTTCTATCTGCCGGAGGCGCACACCGATTTTCTGCTCGCGGTAATCGCCGAAGAACTCGGGCTAGTCGGGGTGAGTGCCGTGCTCCTGCTGTTTGCCTGGCTCATCGTGCGAGCTTTCTCCATCGGACGCCACGCGGCGATGTCCGACCGTTTGTATGCCGCGCTGGTGGCGCAGGGCATCGCGGTTTGGCTGGGCGTGCAGGCGATGATCAACATCGGCGTCAACATGGGCGTGCTGCCGACCAAGGGACTGACGTTGCCCTTCCTGAGTTTCGGCGGCAGCGGACTGGTGATGAATCTGGTTGCCGTCGCGGTGTTGCTGCGTATCGACTACGAAAACAGACGTGTTGCGCGGGGGTTGCCGATATGAGCCGCACCATCCTCATCATGGCGGGCGGCACCGGCGGACACATCTACCCGGGGCTGGCCGTTGCCGATGCCTTGCGCGCGCAGAACTGGAACATCGTGTGGCTGGGCGCACCGCACAGCATGGAAGCGGAACTGGTGCCGCAACACGGCTATCCGGTGGCATGGGTCAATTTTTCCGGCGTGCGCGGCAAAGGGATGCAGCGCCTGTTGATGCTGCCGTTCTCGCTGCCGCGCGCCTTGTGGCAGAGTGCGGCGGCGATCTTTGCCCACCGTCCCGATGTGGTGCTGGGCATGGGTGGCTATATCACGATGCCGGGAGGACTGATGGCCGCATTCCTGCGCCGGCCGCTGCTGATCCATGAACAGAATTCCATCGCCGGATTGAGCAACAAGGTGCTGGCGAAACTGGCGACGCGCGTGTTGAGCGGTTTCCCGGATGTGCTGCGCAACACGACATGGTGCGGCAACCCGGTGCGCGCCGACATCGCTGCATTGCCCGACCCGAACGCGCGTTACACACAACGCAGCGGCAAGCTGAACGTGCTGGTGGTCGGCGGCAGTCTGGGCGCGCGGGCTTTGAATGAGGCATTGCCCAAAGCGCTGGCGCTGCTGAGCGGCGGAGCGCTCCCCCACCCCAACCCTCCCCCGGCGGGAGAGGGGGCAACCGGCTCGCTGCGCGAGTGTTCGTTTAATGTGGTGCATCAAACCGGCAAGAAAAATCTCGGGACGGTGCAGGCACTGTATGCGCAGGCTGGTGTACGGGCCGACATTCTCGCCTTCATCGACGACATGGCGCAGCAGTACGCGCAGGCCGATGTGGTGATCTGCCGCGCCGGGGCCTTGACCGTCGCCGAACTGGCGGCGGCGGGCGTGGCCAGCGTGCTGGTGCCTTTCCCGTTCGCGGTGGACGATCACCAGACCCGCAACGCGCGTTTTTTGAGCGAGCAGGGCGCGGCGATTTTGCTGCCGCAGAAAGAATTGAGCGCGGAGAAATTGGCGCAATTGCTGCGTGAACTGACGCGGGGAAAATTGCTGGCGATGGCGCTAGCGGCACGCAGCTTGGCGAAACCGGATGCGACGGCGCAAGTGGCTAAAGTTTGTATGGAGTTGGCGGGATGAAGCACAAAATTAAAAACATCCACTTCGTCGGTATCGGCGGCTCCGGCATGAACGGCATCGCCGAGGTGATGCTCAATCTCGGATTCAAGGTGAGCGGGTCTGATCTGGCCGACAGCACGGTGATCATGCGCTTGCGCGAACTGGGCGCCGAGATCCATCAGGGACACGATGCGATGAATTTGCGCGATGCCGATGCGGTGGTGACTTCCACCGCAGTCAAGGCGGACAACCCGGAAGTGCTGGCGGCGCGCGCGCAGCGCATCCCGGTGGTGCCGCGCGCGGTGATGCTGGCCGAGCTGATGCGCCTGCGCCAGGGCATTGCGGTGGCGGGCACGCACGGCAAGACGACGACGACCTCGCTGGTCACCACGGTGCTGGCCAAGGGCGGGTTTGATCCGACTTTCGTCATCGGCGGGCGGCTCAACAGCAGCGGGGCCAATGCGCGGCTGGGCACGGGCGAGTTCATCGTCGCGGAGGCGGACGAGTCGGACGCGTCGTTCCTGTATCTCACGCCGATTCTGGCGGTCGTCACCAATATCGATGCCGACCACATGGAGACCTACGACCACGACTTCAACAAATTGAAACAGGCATTCATTGATTTTATCGAGCGTCTGCCGTTCTACGGTCGCGCTATGTTGTGTGTGGATGACGCCAACGTGCGCGAGATATTGCCGCGCATCAGCAAGCCGGTGACGACTTACGGTTTGAGTGACGAGGCGCAAATCCGCGCGGTGAACGTGCGTCACGAGGGCGGTCGGATGCGCTTCATCGCGCAGTGCCGCCACGACGAGAAATGTGTGTACGAGGGGAAACCTCTGGATCTGGACATCACGCTCAATCTGGCCGGGGAGCACAACGTGTTGAATGCGCTGGCGGCCATCGCGGTCGGTCTGGAAGTCGGCGTTGCGCCGTCTGCCATTGTTGACGCGCTGGCCGAATTCGAGGGTGTGGGGCGGCGCATGCAGCGCTATGGGGAAATCCCTCTCCCCAGCCGTCTCCCGGAGGGCGGGGGGGTAAACGCCGCTGCCGCAGGCGGCAGCTTTACCTTGATTGACGATTACGGCCATCACCCGGTTGAAATGACGGCGACTCTGGCAGCGGTGCGCGGCGCCTTTCCCGGCAGGCGTTTACTGCTGGCGTTCCAGCCGCACCGCTACACCCGCACGCGCGACTTGTTCGAGGACTTCGTCAAAGTGCTGGGAACGGTGGACACGCTGGCGCTGGCGGAAGTGTATGCGGCGGGCGAAGCGCCCATCGTTGCGGCAGACGGGCGCGGCCTGATGCACGCCTTGCGCGTGGCCGGACAGAACGAGGTGGTATTTGTGGAGAGCATCGCCGACATGCCGCAAGCCATCCTGCAGATGGCGCGCGACGGCGATGTGGTGCTGACCATGGGCGCGGGTTCCATCGGCGGCGTGCCGAGTCAATTGAAGCAACTGACGCAAAAATGAACATGAGCGAACCGACACAGTTCAGGGCTGAAGGGTTGCGTGGAGAGATGCTCCGCGACGAGCCCATGTCGCGCCATGCCAGCTGGCGCGCCGGCGGTGTCGCACAGCGTGTGTATCAACCGGCAGACCTGGCCGATTTGCAAACGTTCCTGCGCCGGACACCGGCGGATGAACCGCTGCTGGCGGTGGGTCTCGGCAGCAATCTGCTGGTGCGCGACGGCGGATTTCGCGGCACGGTATTGCTGCTGCTCGGGGGGCTGGCCGAGTTGCGCAGGGAGGGCGATCTGATCTACGCGCAAGCCGGCGTGGCGGGCGCCAAGCTCGCGCGCTTTGCCGCGACTAACCATCTATGCGGTGCCGAATTCTTCGTCGGCATCCCCGGCACACTGGGCGGCATGCTGGCGATGAATGCCGGCTGCTATGGCGGCGAGACCTGGCAGAAAGTGGTGCGCGTGCAAGTGCTGGCGCGCGGCGGCGAGCTGCTGGAACGCGCGCCGCAGGAATACGAAATCGGCTATCGGCATGTGGCATTGCGCAAAGCGAATGAAGAATTTTTCGTCGGTGCCTGGTTGAAGTTCGAGCAGGGAGATGCCGAGGCCGCGCGGCAGCAGATCAAGGCGCTGATGGAGAAGCGCAGCGCGAGCCAGCCGTTGCAGCTGCCGAATTGCGGCTCGGTATTTCGCAATCCGCCGGGCGATCACGCGGCGCGCCTGATTGAAAGTTGCGGACTGAAAGGCAAGCGGATTGGCGGCGCGCAGGTGTCGGAGAAACACGCCAATTTCATCGTCAACCTGGGGGGTGCAAGCGCGGCGGACATCGAGGATTTGATCGGAGAAGTGCGGGCAACGGTGTTGCGGCAGACGGGGGTCGAGCTGCACACCGAGGTGCGGATAGCGGGAGAAAAAGCAAAGTGAGCAAATTCGGGAAAGTGGCGGTATTTCTCGGCGGCCGATCGGCCGAGCGCGAGGTGTCGCTGAAGAGCGGCGCGGCGGTATTGGCGGCGCTGCGAAAGTCGGGCGTTGCTGCGCATCCCTTCGATCCGGCCGAGCGCGATCTGCATGCGTTGCGCGAAGAAAAATTCGACCGCGCGTTCATCGCCCTGCACGGGCGCTTCGGCGAGGACGGCACGGTGCAGGGCGCGCTGGAACTGATGGGCATCCCCTACACCGGCAGCGGCGTGATGGCCTCCGCCATCGCCATGGACAAGTGGCGCAGCAAGATGATCTGGCAGGCGGCCGGATTGCAGATCCCGGAGTACGAGGCGCTGACTGCGCCGACCGACTGGTCTGCATTGGCCGACCATCTCGATCTGCCCCTGTTCATGAAGCCCGCCAATGAAGGTTCCAGCGTGGGCATCAGCAAAGTGCGCACGGTGGCGGAGTTGCCCGCCGCCTATGCCGAGGCGGCCCGCCACGACAAGGTGGTGCTGGCCGAGAGTTTTGTCAGCGGCGGCGAATACACGGTGGCGATTCTCGGCGGGCAGGCGCTGCCGGTGATCAAGATCGAACCGGCCAACGAGTTTTATGACTACGACGCGAAATATCTGAGCGATGCCACGCGCTACCTGTGCCCGTGCGGACTGAGTGCGGCGGACGAGGCGGCGATGCAGCAGCTGGCCTTGCAGGCATTTGCACTGATCGGCGGAGAAGGTTGGGGGCGGGTGGATTTCCTGCGCGGCGCGGAGGACGGCAAGGCTTATGTGCTGGAGGCGAACACCTCGCCGGGGATGACCGACCACAGCCTGGTGCCGATGGCGGCGCGGCAGAAGGGGATCAGCTTCGAGCAACTGGCGCTGCGCATATTGGAGGCAAGTCATGTGGGCTGATGCGGATCGTTTGCGCGCATTCACCAATCTGGTGCTGGGATTGAGCGCGCTGTGGATCGTATGGAACGGTTTGAATTACGCCGTGCATCTGCCGCAGTTTGCCCTGCGCGCGGTGGCGTTGACGGCTGCCCCGGGTCATATCACGGCAGCCCAATTGCGCACGGTGACGGCGAAGGTGCATGGCAATTTTTTCACCGTCGATCTGCAGCGCACAAGGCAGGCGCTGGAGCGGTTGCCCTGGGTGCGCCGGGCAAGTGTGCGGCGCAAGTTCCCGTGGACGCTGGAAATTGAGCTGGAAGAGCACATCGCGCTGGCACGCTGGAACCAGAGCGATCTGGTGAACACCTACGGCGAAGTGTTTCACGCCGATACGGACGAGCCGCTGCCGGCATTCAGCGGCGAAGCGCACAACGCACTGCTGGTTGCGCAGGCCTATGGCGAGATGAATCAGTTGCTGGCGCCGCTGCAGCGGCAGGTTGCGCGCGTCGTGCTGTCGCCGCGCATGGCCTGGCAGATCGAACTGGACGACGGCTTGCAACTGGCACTGGGGCGCGAGGCGACAAGTGAACGGCTGGCGCGTTTCGTTCGCGTGTATCCGTCCAGTCAGGCGGCCATGCCTCGGGTGCGCCGGATTGATTTGCGTTATCGCGATGGATTTGCCGTGGCCAATAGTTGAGGCGGGGGAGAAAGAATGAGCAAGGAAAGCAAGAATCTGATTGTCGGGCTGGATATCGGCACTTCCAAGATCGCCTGCATCGTGGCCGAGATGACGGCCGAAGGCACGCTGGAAGTGATCGGCGCCGGGATGCACGAATCGTCCGGCATGAAGAAAGGCATGGTGGTGAACATCGATGCCACAGTCGGCGCCATCCAGCAGGCGCTGCAGGAAGCCGAACTGATGGCGGACTGCAAGATCCGCGAGGTCTATACCGGCATCGCGGGCGGGCATATCCGCAGCTCGAACGCGCACGGCATGATCAAGATCAAGGACAAGGAGGTCGCGCAGACCGATGTGGTGCGCGCGATCGAGACCGCCAGCTCGATCAGCCTGCCGGGCGACCAGCAGATCCTGCACATCCTGGAGCAGGAGTTCAGCATCGACGGGCAGGAAGGGATCAAGAAGCCGCTGGGCATGAGCGGCCTGCGCCTTGAAGTGGAGATCCATATCGTCACCGGCGCGGTGTCGGCGGTGCAGAACATCCTGAAGTGCATCCATCGCTGCGGGCTGGAAGTGAACGACATGATTTTGCAGCCGCTGGCGTCGAGCAAGGCGGTGCTGGCGGACGATGAAAAGGAATTGGGTGTGTGCCTGGTGGATATCGGCGGTGGCACCACCGATGTGGCGATTTTTACCAACGGCGCGATCCGCCATACGGCGGTGATCCCCATCGCCGGCGACCAGATCACCAACGATATCGCGATGGCCTTGCGCACGCCGACGCGCGATGCGGAAGACATCAAGATCAAATATGGCTGCGCGTTGCGCCAACTGGCCACCGATGCGCCGATCGAGGTGCCGGGCGTGGGAGAGCGCAGCGCGCGCATGCTGTCGCGCCAGACCCTGGCGGAAGTGATCGAGCCGCGCGTGGAAGAGTTGTACTCGCTGGTGCAGACCGAATTGCGCCGCAGCGGAATGGAAGAGTTGCTGTCTTCCGGCATCGTCATCACCGGCGGCAGCGCGGCATTGCAGGGCATGGTCGAGTTGGGTGAGGAGATCTTCCATCTGCCGGTGCGGCTTGGCTTGCCGCGCAATATCGGCGGGCTGTCGGCGGTGGTCAAGACGCCGCGCTATGCGACCGGCGTGGGTTTACTGCTGTACGGGCTGGAACGGCGGCAGCGTAATGAAGTGGAGAGAGTGGGAGCGGGGTCGTTCAAGGAGGTGCTGGAAAAGATGGCGGCGTGGTTCAGGGGAAATTTTTAGCAGGCAGTGCAGGATATTCTTTCAATTAAATTTTGATATCAACCCAAGGAGAAAAATGATGGCTTTCGAACTGTTGGATGCACAACCGCAAGGCGCGGTGATCAAAGTGGTGGGGGTGGGCGGCTGCGGCGGCAACGCCATCGATCATATGATCGAGCAGGGCGTGCAAGGCGTCGAGTTCATCACCATCAATACCGATGCGCAGGCATTGAAACGCAGCAAGGCCAGAGTGCAGTTGCAGATTGGCGCCACCCTGACCAAAGGTCTGGGGGCGGGCGCGCGACCGCAAATCGGCCAAGCGGCGGCGGAGGAAGACCGCGAGCGCATTGCCGAGATCATAGCAGGTGCCAACATGGTGTTCATCACCGCCGGTATGGGCGGCGGCACCGGCACCGGCGCCGCACCGATTGTGGCGCAGGTGGCAAAGGAAATGGGTATCCTCACCGTGGCGGTGGTGACCAAACCCTTCCTGTTCGAGGGCAAGCGCATGTCGCTGGCGCAGCAGGGCATCGAGGAATTAAGCGTGCATGTCGATTCGCTCATCATCGTGCCGAATGCCAAGCTGATGGAAGTGCTGGGCGGCAAGACCACGCTGCCGGATGCGTTCAAGGCCGCCAACGGGGTGCTGCAAGGCGCGGTGGCGGGGATCGCCGAAGTCATCAACGTGCCGGGTATGGTCAACGTGGACTTCGCCGATGTGTGCACCCTGATGTCGGAAAACGGCATGGCGATGATGGGAGCCGCTTCCGCTTCCGGCGAGAACCGGGCGCAGCGTGCCGCCGAACAGGCCATCGCCAGTCCGCTGCTGGAAGATGTCGATCTGTCCGGCGCGCGGGGGGTGCTGGTCAACATCACCTCCAGCAGCAGCATCACCCTGGAAGAGTTCCACGAGGTGATGAACTGCTTCCAGTTCGCGGCGGCGGAAGCCACGGTAATCGTCGGATCGGTGTTCGACGAGAACATGGGCGACGAACTGCGCGTGACCATCGTGGCAACCGGTCTTGGCGCGATTCGCAAGCCGCAAGCGAAGCCGGTGCTGGCTTACGAGAAACAGGTTCGCACCGGCACCCATGATGCACCGCTGGTCGATTTCAACGAGCTGGAAATGCCGGCGGTATATCGCACCGGACGCCATCGCGAGGCGGTTGAGGCGATGAAACAATCGGGCGTGGAAACCCTGGATATCCCGTCGTTCCTGCGCAAACAAGCCGACTGATCACGGCGTACTGCCTTAGGCGGCAGGATGGGGGCGGGTGCGCCCGTGTTAAACTTTGCCAACGAATCACAAGGTAAGCGCATGGTCAAGCAACGCACATTGAAAACCGCAGTGGAGGCGACTGGGGTCGGACTGCATACCGGGGAGAAGGTCTGTCTGACCTTGCGCCCGGCTGCCGCCGATACGGGCATCGTGTTTCGGCGGGTGGATCTGCGGCAGCCGGTCGATATTCCGGCCGAGGCGACAGCGGTTAGCGACACCCGATTGTCCACCTGCCTGGAAGCCAATGGCGCGAGGGTGGCGACGGTGGAGCATTTGATGTCCGCCTTGTCGGGGCTCGGAATCGATAATGCCATCGTCGAACTGACCAGCCCCGAATTGCCGATCATGGACGGCAGCGCGGGCACGTTCATCTTTCTGCTGCAGTCGGCCGGCGTCATCGAGCAGAATGTGCCGAAGAAATTCATCCGCATCCGCAAGACGGTGGAGCTGAAGGAGGGCGACAAGTGGGTGCGCTTCGAGCCGTACAACGGCTATCGCCTGAATTTCACCATAGACTTCGCGCACCCGGTGTTCGCCGATACCAAGCAGCAGGTGACGGTCGATCTGGGCGAGCATTCCTATATCAAGGAAGTCAGCCGCGCGCGCACCTTCGGTTTCATGCAGGAGGTGGAATGGATGCGCTCGCAAGGTCTGGCGCTGGGCGGCAACCTGGACAACGCTATCGTGATGGATGAATACCGCGTGATCAATCCGGACGGCCTGCGTTTCGAGGATGAGTTCGTCAAGCACAAGGTGTTGGACGCCATCGGCGATCTCTATCTGCTCGGACATCCGCTGATTGGCGCCTTTTCCGGGCACAAATCGGGGCATGCCCTGAACAACGCCTTGTGCCGCGCCTTGTTGGCGGATGAAGAGGCGTGGGAATTTGTCACCTTCGATAAAGCGGAAGAAGCGCCGAATTTTCTGCGCCTGCAAATGCAGGCGGCCTGAACAGCATGCTGATCCGGCTGGCCCTGATGCTGTCCGCCTTGTTCATCGCGGCAGCCGTGGTGGCCTACCTTTTTACGCGCGATGCGCGTTATCTCAAGCGGGCCGTTCAGGTTGCGCGCTTTGTCTTGTTCCTGCTGATGGTTTTTGGGGTGGTGTTTCTGCTCGAACGCTACGGCTTCGTCGCTTGGCGCGTTTTCAGTTAACGTGCCCTGCGGATCATCCGTTCGAGCGCAGATTTCAGCTGACTGTCGTCGGGCAGTTCGCTGGCGAATACTTCGAGGGCATGCCGGCCCTGTTTGCCGAGTGATCGGGGGGTGGCCGGAGGAGGGGGTGGCCGGTTGCTTGCTTGCACCCTAATCTGAATTCCAGTAATCTCGCATCCCCTTGTTCGAAATAAGGAAATCAGCTCCGGGCTGAGCTGGCGCAGTTTTCCGGCCACCGCGCCGTTGTCGGCTTCCAGAGTCAGCTGTCCGTTTGCGCAGTGCGCGACACGGCTGCACGGGGCGAGCGAGGGCGGGATGATCGCTTGGTAATGGCGTTGCAATTCTGAAAGTTGCGCCACCGTCTGTGCCAGCGAGCGCAGGGTCGGGTTTGATCCGATGAAGGCGGTCAGGCGATGAGGCACGATTTCCACAGTCTGTAGTATGGGAGGTATGGCATGAATATTATTCTGGTTTCCAGCCGTTTTGCAAAAGCGCGCAGTCTGACGTTGACCCGCGCCCATCTGCTGGCGGCAGGAATGCTGGCTGCAACGCTGTTCGTGGTCGCGGTATTGACGGCGCAGTATGCCATTGTGCGCTTTCAGTCGGGCGTGATCAGCGATGAATTGCGCACTTGGCTGGCCAGCGCGCAAGCGGAGGAGCAACAAAAGCAGGCACTTTATCTGCGCCAGAGTCTGGATGCGATGGCAGCCCGGCTGGGACAGATGCAGGCGCAGTTGCAGCGGCTGGATGGTTTGGGGGCAAGACTGGCCAAGATGAGCGGAATGAAACCGGGCGAATTCTCCTTCGATCTGGCCCCGGCACGCGGCGGCCCGTATATGCCCGCCCCGCCCCAGCAAGAAGTCTCGATGCAGTCGCTGGATCAGCAGCTGGAAGTTTTGAATGTTTTGCTCGGCGACCGCAGCGACAAGCTGGTGGCGCTGGAAACCTTGTTGCAGCAGGATCGGCTGGACAAGAGAATGTTGCCTTCGGTGGCACCGGTCAGAACCAGCTGGTACTCGTCCAATTTCGGCTGGCGGCTGGATCCGTTTACCGGCAAAAATGCGTTGCACGAAGGGGTTGACTACATGGTGCCGGAAGGCACGCCGATCTACGCCTCTGCCGGCGGGGTGGTGGTGTTTGCGGGGTTGCATCCCCAGTATGGTAATATGGTGGAAATTGATCATGGCAACCAGATTATCACCCGCTACGCGCATGCTTCAAAGGTGCTGGTTCACGTGGGTGAGGTGGTGCGGCGTGGGCGCGAGATTGCACGGGTCGGCAGCACCGGACGTTCGACCGGAAACCATCTGCATTTTGAGGTGAGATACCGGGGTACCGCACAAAATCCCGTGCGTTTCCTGCAACAAGCTGCAGGTTGAATGCAATGGTTTTGTGTCAGGGGGAGGTGAGTACCTCCCCCTTTTTATACATAGCGACATAAATCTACTGCGCGGCTGCATGGCTGCGCTGCGCGGTGCTCGGAATCCTGACGTACTTTTTGTACACTCCGGTTCCTCCGCTCCGTGCGCCTTGCCATGCAGCCGCTCGCTACGATTTATGTCGCTATGACTTGTTTGTAACATCAGCCACAGAAAATAATCGCATGATTTCCAGATTGTTAAAATCCGTATTTGGTAGCCGTAATGACCGTCTGCTCAAACAATATCGGCAGATTGTTGCGCGCATCAATAGCCTCGAGTCAGAAGTTACCGCCCTCTCCGATGAGGCGCTGCAGGCCAAAACGCCGCAATTCAGACAGCGCCTGCAACAGGGCGAGTCGCTTAACGATTTGTTGCCGGAGGCTTTTGCCGTGGTGCGCGAAGGCAGCCGCCGCGTGCTGCAGATGCGTCATTTCGACGTGCAGCTGATCGGCGGCATGGTGCTGCATTACGGCAAGATCGCCGAAATGCGCACCGGCGAGGGCAAGACCCTGATGGCGACGCTGGCGGCTTATCTGAATGCCCTGTCCGGCAAGGGCGTGCACGTGGTGACGGTGAACGACTACCTGGCGGCGCGCGATGCCGAGTGGATGGGGCGGCTGTACCGTTTTCTCGGTCTGTCGGTCGGGGTTATCCTGACCAACATGCCGCAGGCGGACAAGCAGGCCGCGTATGCCGCCGACATCACTTACGGCACCAACAACGAATTCGGCTTCGATTATCTGCGCGACAACATGGCGGCCAGCGCGGAGGAGCGGTTCCAGCGCGGGCTGAATTTTGCCATCGTCGATGAAGTGGACTCGATCCTGATCGACGAGGCGCGCACGCCGCTGATCATCTCCGGCCAGGCCGAGGATAACGTCGAGATTTATGTGAGGGTCGATGTGCTGGCGCCGCAGTTGACGCGCCAGGCCGATGAAAACGCGCCCGGCGATTATCACGTGGACGAAAAGAACCACCAGATCCTGCTGAGCGAGAGCGGGCATGAACATGCCGAGCAGTTGCTGGAACGGGCGGGTCTGTTGCCGGCTGGCGGCAGTCTGTACGACCCGGCGAACATCACGCTGATCCATCATCTTTATGCGGCTTTGCGCGCGCACAACCTGTTCCATCGCGATCAGCATTACGTGGTGCAAAACGGCGAAGTGGTGATCGTGGATGAATTCACCGGACGCCTGATGGCCGGTCGGCGCTGGTCGGACGGGCTGCATCAGGCAGTCGAAGCGAAGGAAGGCGTGACCATCCAGAAAGAGAACCAGACGCTGGCCTCGATCACCTTCCAGAACTATTTCCGTATGTACGAAAAATTGTCCGGAATGACCGGCACGGCGGATACCGAAGCCTTCGAATTCCAGTCGATCTACGGTCTGGAAACGGTGATTGTGCCGCCCAACCGCCCGACGATACGCAGCGATCTGATGGACAAGGTGTTCCTCACCGCGCAGGAAAAATACACGGCGGTGATCGCCGATATCCGCGACTGTCACGAACGCGGGCAACCGGTGCTGGTCGGTACGACTTCGATCGAGACGTCCGAGTTGCTCTCCGGCCTGCTGGAAAAAGCCAAACTGCCGCATCGGGTGTTGAATGCGAAACAGCATGCACACGAGGCCGAGATCGTGGCGCAGGCGGGCCGTCCCGGGATGGTTACCATTGCCACCAACATGGCGGGGCGCGGTACCGACATCGTGCTCGGCGGCAACGTGGAGAAGCCGATCGAGCTGGTGCGCATGGACGAGAGTCTGGACGAGGCCGCGCGCGAACAGCGCATCGCCGCATTGCGCAGCGAATGGCAGCCGGTGCATGAGCAAGTTATCGCCAGCGGCGGCCTGCACATTATCGGCACCGAGCGCCACGAATCGCGCCGGGTGGACAACCAGTTGCGCGGCCGCGCGGGGCGCCAGGGCGATCCCGGTTCCAGCCGCTTTTATCTGTCGCTGGAAGACCCGCTGTTGCGCATCTTCGCCTCCGACCGCGTGGCGGCGATCATGAACAAGTTCAAGCTGCCCGAGGGCGAGGCGATCGAGCACAGCTGGGTCACCCGCGCCATCGAGAACGCGCAGCGCAAGGTCGAGGCGCGCAACTTCGACATGCGCAAACAGATTCTCGAGTATGACGATGTCGCCAACGACCAGCGCAAGGTGATCTATCAGCAGCGCGCCGAGTTGCTCGAAAGCGGCGACATCAGCGATACCATCAGCGCGATGCGCGACAGTGTGCTGCTCGATCTGGTCAGCCAGCATCTGCCGCCGGGCAGCATGGAGGAACAGTGGGATGTGGCGGGGCTGGAGAAAGTGCTGGCGGCGGAATACCAGCTGCATCTGCCGGTTACGCAGTGGATGGAGCAGGACAAACAGCTTGATCCGACCGGCTTGTTCCGGCGCATTGCCGACGAGGCGCGGCGGCAGTATCAGGCCAAAGCGGAGCGGGTTAGCGCCGAACTGATGCGCGGTTACGAGCGCATCGTGATGCTGCAAACCCTGGACCAGCAGTGGCGCGAGCATCTGGCGGCGCTCGATCATTTGCGCCAGGGCATCCATTTGCGCGGCTATGCGCAAAAGAACCCGAAGCAGGAATACAAGCGCGAGGCGTTCGAATTGTTTTCCTCCATGCTCGATGCAATCAAGCGCGACGTGGTGCAGACCCTGCTCAATGTGCAGATACGCAGCGAGGAAGCGGTGCAGGAAGCGGAGGTGCCCCATGCGCCGGAGAATGTGCAGTATCATCACGCCGATTACGACGAGGCGCTGGGCAGAAATGAACCGGACGAAGCTGAGCACAAGCCCTTTGTGCGCGGCGGTGAAAAAATCGGGCGCAACGATCCGTGTCCGTGCGGATCTGGCAAGAAGTACAAGCAGTGCCACGGGAAACTGAATTGAACACCTCAACCAGACGGGAGAAGACGATGCCGACCGATGACCTTATTTTGCAAACCCTGCACAACTCGACGTTGACCGAAGAGTTGCGCGATGCCGAGATCGAATCGCTCGGTCAGCTGTTTGAAGTCAGCGAGTACAAGGCGGGACAAAGCCTGTTGCGTCCAGGGGAAGAGCGCCTGAAAAATTCCCTGATCGTGCTGGCTAGCGGTGAAGTCGAAGCAACCGCGACCATCGGTGGCGAACAGGCCACGCTGCATCTGCTGCAGCCGGGCGACCTGGCCGGCATCATCACCTTCGTTGGCGGCAATGTGTCGCAGATCAGCGCGACGGTGACCGCCAAGACCGACTGCAAAGTGCTGGTGCTCGATCGTTGCAAGTTCGAGTCCTTGCTGAACTCGCAACCCGCCATCGTGTATTACGTGATGCGCGGCATCGTGCGCCATGTGCATGGCATCGTTCGACGCATGAACGCGCAGTCTGTTGAAATGACCAACTATCTGTACAAGACCGGCGGACGTTTCTGAAATCATGCCGGTAAATCTATCAACGCCCGTTGCGGCACTACTGTTGCCCGTTGCGGGCGTTTTTTTGGGCACTGCGGAAGCGGGCATCAAGTCCGCCGGGCGCAAGGATCTGCTGGTTATCCGGCTGGAAGAGGGCGCGACTGTGGCGGGGGTGTTTACCACCAACCGTTTCTGCGCCGCGCCGGTGACCGTGGCAAAGTTACACCTCGACGCAGGCAAGGGTATTCGTGCGCTGGTGGTCAACACCGGCAACGCCAATGCCGGCACCGGTGAACCGGGCATGCAGGCAGCGCGCACGACCTGCGCCGAACTGGCGAAATTGCTGGGCTGCGAACCGGAGCAGGTGCTGCCGTATTCCACCGGCGTCATCATGGAGCCGCTGCCCGTGGACAAGATCGTTGCCGGTTTGCCGCAAGCCATCGCCAATCTAAAAGCCGACAACTGGTACGACGCCGCGCACACCATCATGACCACCGACATCCTGCCCAAGGCAGTCTCGCGCCAGGTGCAGATCAACGGCGAGACCGTCACCGTCACCGGCATGTCAAAAGGCTCCGGCATGATCCACCCCAACATGGCCACCATGCTGGGCTATATCACCACCGACGCGGCGATCCCGCAACCGCTGTTGCAACTCCTGGTAAAGGATGTGGCGAATGCCTCTTTCAATTGCATTACGGTGGACGGCGACACCTCCACCAACGATGCACTGATGCTGATCGCCACGGGCAAAAGCGGTGTGGTGATCGACGACACCAACCGTTGGCAGATGCTGGAAGCCATTACGGAAGTGGCGACGCTGCTGGCGCAGGCCATCGTGCGCGACGGCGAAGGCGCAACCAAGTTCATCACCATCAAAATCGAGGGCGGCAAGGATGAAGCCGAGTGCAAGAAAATCGGTTACGCCATCGCGCATTCGCCTTTGGTCAAGACCGCGTTTTTTGCCTCCGACCCCAATCTTGGGCGCATCCTGGCCGCGATTGGCTACGCCGGGGTTGCCGACCTCAATGTTGAAACGCTCAAGCTGTATCTCGACGATGTATTGGTGGCCGAGCACGGCGGGCGCGCGGCAAGCTATCGCGAGGAAGACGGGCAGCGCGTGATGCAACAAAGCGACATTACCATCCGCGTTGTGCTGAACCGCGGAGCGGTGAACGCCACGCTGTGGACGTGCGATTTCTCGTATGACTACGTGAAGATCAACGCGAGCTACAGAAGCTAAAACCATGTGTCCGCAGATTGCACAGATTGACGCAGATTAATTGTGGGTGAAGCAGCTTGAGTCGGATAAGAGCTGAAATATCTGCCGCCGATTTTGGGGTTTAATCTGCGAGAATCTGTGCAATCTGCGGATAAGAAGGTTTTGCATTATGGACGAATTCAACCGCTTCCTCTGCCGCGCCGAAGGCCTGCTCTCCCGTCTGGAAAGCATCTTGCCCGGTGCGCAGCCGCAGGCCCCCGAATGGCAATCTGCCGCCGCTTTTCGTTGGGACCACCGGCAGCGTACCCTGCATCCCGTTCCTAATTTTCAGCGTATCGCGCTGACCGACTTGCTCGGCATCGACGACCAGAAACAACGCATTCGGCAGAACACGCTGCAGTTCGTCAACGGCGGCACCGCCAACAACGTGCTGCTGTCCGGTGCGCGCGGCACCGGGAAATCGTCGCTGGTCAAGGCGCTGCTGAACGAATATGCCGCGCAGGGTTTGCGCGTGATTCAGATCGACAAGCAAGGCTTGATCGACCTGTCGCATATTGTCGCTCTGGTGCAGGGGCGCGCCGAGCGCTTCATCCTGTACTGTGACGACCTCTCCTTCAATACCGATGAGCCGGGCTATCAGGCACTCAAGGCCGCACTGGACGGCGATCTGGTGGCGTTCTCCGACAACCTGCTCATCTACGCCACCTCCAACCGTCGCCACCTGATGCCGGATTCCATGCAGGACAATCTCGCCACCAGGCATGTTGGCGATGAAGTGCATCCGGCGGAAAGTATCGAGGAGAAAGTTTCGTTGTCCGAACGCTTCGGCCTGTGGATTTCCTTCTACCCGTTTACGCAGGACGAGTATCTCGCGGTGGCGGCGCACTGGCTGGCGCGGCATGGGGGGCAGCAGGGCATGACAGACGAGGTGCGCACGGCGGCGCTGCAATGGGCGCTGTCGCGCGGTTCGAGGAGCGGGAGGGTGGCGGGGCAATTCGCGCGCGACTGGTGCGGCCGGTATGTTGCAAAATAGGATCATTGAAGTCTCCGCAGGTGTCCTGCAACGTCCGGATGGCTCGTTCCTCCTCGCCCAGCGTCCCCCTGGCAAAATCTGGGCCGGCTATTGGGAATTTCCCGGCGGCAAGATCGAGCCGGGCGAGACGGCGCACTCTGCGCTGGTGCGCGAGCTGCGCGAAGAGTTGGGCATCGGAGTCGCGACAGCCTATCCTTGGCTGACGCGGGTATTTACTTACCCGCATGCGACGGTGCGCCTGAATTTTTTTCGCGTGACAGCGTGGACAGGAGAGTTACATCCGCATGAAGGCCAGCAATTTTCCTGGCAACACCCGGGCAAGGTAATCGTTGAACCCATCCTCCCGGCCAACTCTCCCATTCTGCGCGCACTGGAGTTGCCCGCTCTGTACGCCATCAGCAATGCCGCCGAACTGGGGGTGGAGCCATTCCTGGCAAGGCTGCAGGCCAGTCTGGAAGGGGGGTTGCGGCTGGTGCAGTTGCGCGAAAAATCTCTCTCTGGGGACGTGTTGCGTGAGTTGGCCTTGCGCGCGGTGGAGCTGGCGCATGCCCATCGGGCAAGCGTGTTGCTCAACGGCGATGTGGCGCTGGCGCGGGAAGTCGGCGCGGACGGGGTGCAGCTGACCTCGACGCAGCTTGCAGAATTGGCTGAACGTCCGGCGGTGGATTGGTGCGCGGCTTCCTGCCACAACGCGGACGAGTTGCGCCGGGCGGAAGCATTGGGCTGTGACTTCGCGTTATTGAGTCCGGTGTTGCCGACGCCATCGCATCCGGGTGCACCGCATCTGGGCTGGGAAAATTTCGCCGCGATTGCGGCGGGTTCGTCCATACCGGTGTATGCGCTGGGTGGCCTGAAACACGATGACATGCAGACCGCGTGGCGGCAGGGCGCGCACGGCATCGCGTTGCTGCGTCAAGCTTGGGTTTCCTGATCCCCGCCATCCCGTTCGCGTTGTTCGACGCGATATTCCTCATTTGCCCATTTGCCGAGGTCGATCATTTTGCAGCGTTCGCTGCAGAACGGACGGAAGCGGTTGGTGTTGTCCCATGGATGCGCTTTGCCGCAGGTGGGACAGGTGACGATGAGTGGTTTACTCATTGCAGCGAGCAGAAAACCAGGCTGAAATCGACATCCTGTTCGTATAGCGATGTCTTGGCGCAGAAATCGGCGGCTACAAAGCGAATGTTCAGCGCGTATTTGTTGGCGCTGATCTCCGGAAAACAGGGTAGCGACCGATCCAACGTGACGCTGAGCAATTGCGCCACCCGCCCCCCCTGCATTTGCTGGAAAGAGCCTTGAAGCGCGGTGAAGCGACGGGCACGGCCACTTTCGCGCAACAGCTTGAGCAGGATGCTGATGCCTGCCTTGAGCGGCAACAGCGGTGCCAGCCATTCACTCAAATCGGCGCGCCGCCGGTCTTCCGGCAAGTGCTGCCAATAATGGTAGGAGGGCAGGTCGAACTCGCACACACCGCCGGGGATGATGGCGCGCTGCTTAATGCCCATCAGCCATTCATTATCGCGCAGGTGCTGCCCGATCTTGCCGTTGATTTCCAACAATTTGGCACTGTCATTTTCGATTTGATCCAGTATTAAATCCAGTGCATCTTCTGAAATCTGCGGGTTGTTGCGCAGGGCATTGAGTGCCTTTTTTTGGCGATCCAGCTCTTGCAGCAGGTCCGACTTCAGGTCGGCGCGGCTGGCGACTTCAAGGATCTCGAACAGCACACCGAGCGCGGCATGGTGATCGGTTCGATCTGCCCGGGCAATGAAACGTTCGACGCGCGTGAACAAATCTTCCAGGCGCAACATGGTGCGCACGCGCTCATTGAGAGGGAATTCGTAGCTGATCACGGTTATCGGCTGGGTGTGGCGGGTTGGTCAATGACGAAAGATATAGGCAGCGCCGGACATCGTCAACCGCCTTTCAGACCGCAAGCAGGCGCTGATGCAACTGGGCCACCTCGATTTTCAGCGCATCAAGATCGCCGTCGTTGTGAATGATCTCGTCGGCCAGATGCAGGCGCATCGCGCGCGTCATTTGCTGCGCCATGATAGCGCGCACGGCAGTTTCGTCCAATCCGTTGCGCTGCATCGTGCGGCGGATTTGCCCGGTTTCTGGGCAATCGACCACGATCACACGCTGCAGCCAGTTGCGGTAGCGCATGCTTTCAAACAGCAGAGGCACGACGACCAGCGTGTACGGCGCTAGGCTGGGCATCAGTGCCCGGGTTTTAGTCTCCGCCAAAATCATCGGATGCAGAATGTTTTGCAGGCGCATTTTCGAGGCCGGGTCGCTGAACACCAGTTGGCGCATGCGGGCGCGGTCGAGCGCGCCTTCCGCCGTGATGTAATTGGCGCCAAATATTTCGCCGATCTCGGGAATCGCCAAACCGTCGCGCGCGGTCAGCTGGCGCGAAATTTCGTCGGTGTCGATAACGCGCGCGCCGAGTTCGACCAAAAGGCGCGCCACCTCGCTCTTGCCGCTGCCGATACCGCCGGTTAATCCGTAATAACGCATCATGGCGCGAGCAGCTGCAGATAAGACTGGGTGAGAGAGTGTCCCCAGAACAGGGCGATCAAGCCGCCGCCCGCCAGGTAGGGACCGAACGGGATTGGGATGTTGCGACCATGCCTGGTCGCCACGATCAGAATAATGCCGACTACCGCACCGACCAGCGAAGACAGCAGGATCACCAGCGGCAGCAGAGTCCAGCCCAACCAAGCGCCGATGGCGGCGAGCAATTTGAAATCACCGAATCCCATGCCCTCTTTTCCGGTGAACAACTTGAACGCCCAATACACGCTCCACAGCACCAGATAACCGGCGACCGCGCCGACCACTGCGTTGGCCAGCGAAGTGAACGCGCCATTGAGATTCAGCAGCAGGCCGAGCCAAAGCAGAGGCAGGGTGATGCTGTCCGGCAGCAATTGCGTGTCGAAGTCGATGAAGGTGAGGGCGACCAATGCCCAGATGAAGAACAGCGCGGCAATGCCGGCGAGACCAAAACCAAAATGCCAGGCGGCGAAGGCGCTCAATCCGCCGCTCACTGCCTCGACGATCGGATAGCGCAGTGAAATAGGTGTCGCACATCCGGCGCAACGACCGCGCAGAAACAAATAGCTCAACAGCGGGATGTTCTCCAACGCAGAGATCGGGCGGTGGCATTGCGGGCAGGCAGAGCGTGGCACCATCAGATTAAACGGTGTGTTTTCCGTTGCTGGCTGGGCGTTCAGTTCGGCGCACTGTGCCTGCCACTCGCGTTCCATCATTCGGGGCAGGCGGTAGATGACGACATTGAGGAAGCTGCCAACCAGCAGGCCGAGGAGGCCGGCCAGCGAAATAAAAAATGCAGGAGAGTGCTGTAACAGGGTGAGCATTAAATTTGATATAAAAAAGGGCGCGGCACCGCGCCGCGCCCGGGTGTGAAGAAAATCAAACCACTTGGCCCATCTTGAAGATCGGTAGGTACATGGCGATCACCATGCCTCCGATCAGGGTGCCCAGCACCACCATGATGAGCGGCTCCATCAGGCTGGATAGGGCTTCTACCGCATCGTCCACTTCGGCCTCGTAAAAATCGGCGACTTTGGACAGCATGCTGTCGATGGAGCCCGACTCTTCGCCGATGGCGACCATTTGCAATACCATGCCAGGGAACACGTTGGTGCTGACCATCGCGGCATTCAGGCTGTTGCCGGCCGCCACATCGCGCTGGATCTGTTTGGTGGCATCGGCGTACACCGCGTTGCCCGCCGCCCCGGCGACCGAATCGAAGGCTTCGATCAGCGGCACACCGGCGGCGAACATGGTGGAAAGGGTGCGCGTCCAGCGCGCGATGGTGGCTTTGCGCACCAGCGGTCCGAACACGGGAATCTTGAGCATCATCTGGTCCATCACGCGCTGCATTTTTTTGTTTCGCTTCCAGGTATAGAAAAAGCCGTAGATGGAGCCGCCGATGATGGCAAAGATCGCCCACCACCATTCGACAAAGAAGTCGGAGATTGCCATTACCACCAGAGTCGGCGCGGGCAGGTCGGCGCCGAAGCTGCTGAACAATTCCTTGAACGCCGGAATCACGAAGATCATGATGATCGCGGTGATGATAAACGCGACTGCAATGATGGAGATTGGATAAAACAGGGCGGACTTGATCTTGCTCTTGATCGCCTGAATTTTTTCCTTGTAGCTGGCGAGACGGTCGAGCAGGGTGTCGAGAATGCCGGCCGCTTCCCCGGCTCCGATCAGGTTGCAATACAGGTCGTCAAAATACAACGGGAATTTGCGGAACGCCTGTTCCAGGCTGCTGCCGGTTTCCACGTCGGTCTTGATCTCCATCAGCAGGTGCGCCACTGCGGGGTTGTCGTGACCTTTGCCGACGATGTCGAAGGCTTGCAACAGGGGGACGCCGGATTTGAGCATGGTGGCGAGTTGGCGGGTGAATAGCGCGATATCTTTTTCGCTGACCTTGCCGGCACCGGCGGTGTTCTTTTTGATTTTACTGACATTGATGCCCTGGCGGCGCAGATGCGCGGAAACACTGGCCTCGCCCGGCGCGCGCATCTCGCCCTTCACCGTCTTGCCGGATTTATCCTTCCCTTCCCAGCTATAGAGGATTTCCTTGACCTTGACGTTCTTTTCTCTAGCCATTGCGTTTCCTCGACTCAAATGCGCTGCGGATGCGGTTTGTTTCGCGTCGCCGCGTTACGCGCAAGCGGATAAATTATAAAGGCCTTTTGCATCATGCATTGCATTGTTTTGCATGTAAAGCGGTGCTGATTACTCGATTTTCCGAGTTGGCCGGGGCAGAAAAATGCGTGCGACTTTAACCGCGCGATCCTGTACCTGGATGATCTCGATCGGGTAATCGCCGATCTTCAGACTGGTGCCTGCTTCCGGAATATCCTGAAGGTGTTCCAGAATCAGGCCGTTGAGCGTCTTGGCCTCCCCCGGCGGCAGATGCAGTCCGAGTTTGCGGTTCAGCTCGCGCAGACTGCTGCTGCCTTCCAGCAACAGACTGCCGTCATCCTGCCGCAGAAACTTGCCTGTTTGTGCGGGCGACTGGGTGGTGAACTCACCGACAATCTCCTCCAGAATATTCTCCAGTGTCACCAGTCCCAGCAGCTCGCCATACTCGTCCACCACCAGCCCGAGGCGCGTCCGCCGTTCCTGAAACTGTTGCAGTTGCTTCAGCAACGGTGTGTCGGAAGGAATGAAATACGGATCGTGCAGCACCTCGCGCAACTGTTCCGGGTCCAGTGTTTCTTCCTGCAGGAGCGGCAACACGCGTTTCAGGTGCAGGATGCCGATGATGTTGTCCGGCGTGTCTTGAAACACCGGGAGCAGGGTGTGGTGACAGGTGATGAGTTGCCGCCGCAATTCGGCCGGCTCGGTGCCGATGTCGAGCGCCTCGATCTGGTTGCGCGGGATCATCACATCGTTGACGGTGATGCGCTCCAGATCGACCAGGTTCAGCAGCATCTTCTGATGTTTGCGCGGCAGGAAATGCTCGGCATCGAGCACCAGTCCGCGCAGCTCCTCCAAGGTCATTTTTTGTTTGCTTTGGTCGGTCTGGATGCGGATGCGGAATAACCACAGCAGTCCCTTGACCAAGGCCGTCGCCACGGAGACAACCGGATGAAACAGAGTAATCAGCGGGGTCAGCACATAGCTGGCGGGCAGGGCGATGCGCTCGGGGAAGCTGGCCGCAATAATCTTGGGCATGATTTCGCTGAACACCACCAGCGCGAAAGTCAGCGCCAGGGTGCCGAACAGAATGGCCAGATCATCCTGCCCGAACAGGCGCAGGATGATGATATTGGTCACGGCGGCGGCGGCGACGTTGAGCAGGGTGTTGCCGAGCAGGATGGAGCCGAGCAGTTTATCCACCTTGCCGAGCAGGGCAGCGGTCAGACGGGCGCCGCGGTTGCCTTTGCGCACCAGGCTGTTGAGGCGGGCGCGGTTGATCGCCATCATGCCGGTTTCGGAGCCGGAGAAGAACGCGCTGCAGATCAGCAGTACGCACAGGATGGCAAACAGTGTGCCAAGGGAAATGTCATCCAAAATGAACAGCCTTGAAGAAAACGATGTTTCGAGTATCGGGGAGCGGGTCGGGTGGTGTCAATTACCAGTCCTTGAAGGTCAGGCCCAAACTTAAAGTGGTTTGCTTGTGGTTATAGTCGATCAGACTGTGGCCATAGCCGGTGGCAAGCTGCATGCTTAAGCGCGCCAGATGCCAGAAACGGACGGGAGTTGACCAGTCCAGCTGCACGAAGCCGCGCGGCTGACCGACAGACAGGTTGCTGCGCGCAAGCAGGATGACCTCGTCATCCTGGTCCGGCGACCAATGCATTTCCATTTCGGCCCGCCCCCAAAATTGTTGGATATCCGGGTTGTCGTCGTTACCGGCCGACTCGGGGACGCGCCACCAGCTGCGCGCCAGCAAATAATGGCTGCCCCACTCCCAGCCGCTTTGCAAATACACGCGGTTCCAGCTGCGCGAGAACGGATTGTCGCGCCCGTTGGACTGGTGCGACAGGCCGATATTCAGCAGTTTCCACCCTTGCGCTTGGCCGGTGCCCAAAGTGCCGATAATCTCGGGTTCGTAATTAGTCTCGCGGAACGGCGAAGACTGCGAGCTGTTAAACAATTGCCAGTAGGATTGCTGGGTAAAGCCGCCCCAGATTCTAAAATTGCGAAACCACAGCAGATCCATCTCGCGAAAATTGCCGATTTCCGATTTTGCGCTGAACTGAAATTTCAATTCATTCGGCTGGTAGGTGAACGGCGCAGTTGCGGCATTTTGTTTGGCCGGTGAAGAGGTTTGGTTATTGATGCGCGAGGTGTGCTGCACCAGCAAGCGGTTGGCGCGGTAAGGCTCCAGCCGCCGGATTCCCTCCGCATCCGGGTTGCCGCGCCCGTCCAGATCCCACGCCCGGGTCAGCGCCGAACGGTCGGCATAATGCTGGCCGGTGAGTTTGTCGTAACAGGCCAGCCGTTCCGCATCGTTGGGTTTCTCGGCGCAGGCTTTCCAGTTGGGTTTGACGGCTTGGGCGGATACGGCGGCGCAGGCGCACAACAGGAAGAGGGCGGCGCGCTTCATGCTGCGGGTTTCCCTCGCGCGCGGCGCATCAGCCAGACCCCTGCCAGCACCATCGGCAGGCTCAACCACTGCCCCATGCTGGCGCCGAACGTCATCAGACCAAAGATGCCGTCGTCCGGGTTGCGCGTGAATTCGCCGAGGAAGCGGAAGCTGCCGTAGCCGATGAGGAACAGTCCGGATACCGCACCGATCGGGCGCGGTTTGGCTGAATACCACCACAACAGCGCGAACAGCGCGACGCCTTCCAATCCGAACTCATACAGTTGCGAAGGATGGCGCGGCAGATTGTCCACCTGCGGGAACCTCATCGCCCACGGCACGTCGGTGGGGCGTCCCCACAGTTCGCCGTTGATGAAATTGCCGAGCCGCCCAAGCGCCAGTCCCGGCGGAACCAGCGGGGCGATGAAATCCATCAGTACCAGCCAGCGGATGTTGCGGCTGCGCGCGAACAGCGCCATCGCCAAAAGCACGCCAAGGAGGCCGCCGTGGAACGACATGCCACCTTCCCACACCGCCAGGATTTTGGCGGGATGTGAAAAATAATAGCCGGGGTTGTAGAACAGTACTTCGCCCAGTCGGCCGCCGATGATCACGCCGAGCACGCCGTAGAAAAGCAGGTCGTCGAGGAATTTTGCATCCCAGCCGGGGTGGTTCAGCGTGCGCAGACGTTTCCGCCCAAGCCAGATGAAGATCGCGAAACCGGCCAGATACATCAATCCATACCAGTGGATGCCGAACGGGCCGAGATGCAGGGCGACAGGGTCGAATTGCGGATGAACGAGCATGGAGTGATGGGTTAGAATTGAAGTCCGGATTATACGTTGCTTGAGAGAGACATCATGCCCCAATACCGTTCCCGCACCTCCACCCACGGTCGCAACATGGCCGGCGCACGCTCCCTGTGGCGTGCCACCGGCATGAAGGATGGCGATTTTGGCAAGCCCATCATCGCCATTGCCAACTCGTTCACCCAGTTCGTGCCGGGGCATGTGCACCTGAAAGACCTGGGGCAAATGGTGGCGCGCGAGATCGAGCGCGCGGGCGGCATCGCCAAGGAATTCGACACCATCGCGGTGGATGACGGCATCGCCATGGGGCACGACGGCATGCTGTATTCGCTTCCCAGTCGCGACCTCATCGCCGACTCGGTGGAATACATGTGCAATGCCCACTGCGCCGATGCGCTGGTGTGTATCTCCAACTGCGACAAAATCACGCCCGGCATGCTGATAGCCGCGATGCGCCTGAACATCCCGGTGGTGTTCGTCTCGGGCGGGCCGATGGAAGCGGGCAAAGTGACCTTGCATGGCAAGGCCAAGGGTCTTGATCTGGTGGACGCGATGGTGGCGGCAGCCGATGACCATGTGAGCGATGCCGATGTGGAAGCCATCGAACGTTCCGCCTGCCCCACCTGCGGTTCCTGCTCGGGCATGTTCACTGCCAACTCGATGAACTGTCTGACCGAGGCATTGGGTTTGTCGCTGCCCGGCAACGGTTCGCTGGTGGCGACCCATGCCGCGCGAAAAGAGCTGTTCCTGCGCGCCGGGCGCACCATCGTCGAGTTATGCAAGCGTTATTACGAGCAGGACGACACCTCGGTGCTGCCGCGCAGCATCGCCACCTTCGACGCCTTCGAGAACGCGATGACGCTGGACATCGCCATGGGCGGCTCGACCAACACCGTGTTGCATTTGCTTGCGGTGGCGCGCGAGGCGGGCGTGGATTTCACCATGAAAGATATGGATCGCTTGTCGCGCCGCGTACCGACCCTGTGCAAGGTCGCGCCGTCATCCGAATATCACCTGGAAGACGTGCACCGCGCCGGCGGCATCGCGGCGATTCTGGGCGAATTGGATCGCGCCGGTTTAATTCATGGCGAGGTGCATACGGTGCACAGCAAGACGCTGCGCGAGGGGCTTGGGCAGTGGGACATCGCGCAGGCCAAAAATGAAGAAGCGAAGCAATTCTTCCGCGCCGCACCGGGCGGCATCGTCACCACCATCGCTTTCTCGCAATCCATGTTGTACCCCGGGCTGGATGTGGATCGCGCCGACGGTTGCATCCGCGACAGCGCGCATGCCTATTCCAAAGACGGCGGGCTGGCCGTGCTGTACGGCAATATCGCCGTGGACGGCTGTATCGTGAAGACGGCAGGGGTGGACGAAAGTATTTTGAAATTCAGCGGGCGCGCGCGCGTGTTCGAGAGCCAGGATGCCTCGGTTGCCGCGATCCTGGCCGACCAGATCATGGCCGGCGATGTGGTGGTGATCCGTTATGAAGGCCCGCGCGGCGGCCCCGGTATGCAGGAAATGCTGTATCCCACCTCATATCTGAAATCGAAAGGATTGGGCAAAGCCTGTGCACTGCTCACCGACGGGCGATTCTCCGGCGGGACCTCCGGTTTGAGTATCGGCCATGTCTCGCCGGAAGCGGCGAGCGGCGGCGCCATCGGGCTGGTGCAGGAAGGCGACCGCATCGAGATCGATATTCCGAACCGCACCATCAATCTGGTGATTTCCGACGTCGAGATGAACCAACGTCGTGCCGCGATGGAGGCGAAAGGTAAACTGGCATGGAAGCCCGCTGCCGAGCGCACGCGCCGGGTGTCGGCGGCGCTCAGGGCCTACGCAGCGATGGTAACCAGCGCCGACAAGGGCGCGGTGCGCGACGTGACGCGGGTGGAACGATAATGTAGGAGCGGCTTCAGCCGCGAAAGCGATATTCGCGGCCGAAGCCGCTTCTATCACGAGGGGCCAGGATGAAAGCCATACTGATTGCGAATCCGAAAGGCGGCAGCGGCAAGACCACGCTGTCCACCAATATTGCGGGCTATCTGGCCGCGCAGGGGCAGCGCGTGGCGATCCTTGATCTCGATCGGCAGAAGTCGGCGACGCAATGGCTGGCGATGCGCCCGCTTGACCTGCCCGGGATCGAGCTGATGCAGTCCGATGGCGAACGCGGTGCGCCGCTCGACAGTCTGGTGATCGATTCACCCGCCGGGTTGCACGGCAAGAATCTGGAACATGCGTTGAAACTGGTGCACCGGGTGATCGTGCCGATCGCGCCGTCGGCGTTCGATATCCAGGCGAGCCGCGATTTCTTGCAGGTGCTGCACCACGAGAAGTTGGTGCGCAAGGGCAAGATCGCCATCGGCGTGGTGGGGATGCGCATGGATCCGCGCACCCGTGCCGCGCTGACGCTGGAGCAATTCCTGCAGGGACTCGACCTGCCGATACTTGCCTATCTGCGCGAGACGCAGGCTTATGTCACGGCCGGGTTCGAGGGTAAGACCCTGTTTGATCTGCCGCCCGCGCAGGCACAACGCGAATTGGCGCAGTGGACGTATTTGCTGCAATGGTTGCAAACAGGTGATTTAAACAACAAGGAGGAGATATGAAACAACTTTGGGTGATATGCGGCGTGTTCTTGCTGGCGGGATGCCAGGTTGAAGAATCGCAACCGGTGACAAAACCGGCTGAATCGGTAGCGACCCCCGCGACACTGCCGCCGGTCGGAGCGCAACCCGCAGGCAAGGGAACGCCGCCAGCGGCGGCTACACCTGCCGCACCCGCACCCATCGACAAACTCGCAGTAGCGAAACCGGCTCCGATCGTCGCCACGACGAAACAAGCACCCCCGGCTCCACTGAAACAGGAGAAGGCAGCCGCGCCCGCAGCGGCCGTTGTTCCGCCAGCCGTTGTGCCTGAAGCGCCGGTCAGCGATGAGGAAGTGCTGGCGTTGGCGCGCAAGAACAACTGCTTTGCCTGCCATGCGCTGGATAAAAAAGTGGTCGGTCCCGGCTGGAAGTCAGTGGCGGCTAAATACCGCGGTGATGCCAATGCACAAACCTATCTGGAAAACAAGATCGCCAAAGGCGGCGGCGGGGTGTGGGGGGGGACGCCGATGCCGCCCCAGCCAAAGTTGAGCGCGGTACAACGCAGCCAGTTGGCAAAATTTATCCTTAACTTGCAATAACGCGTCAACCCGTTGCGGCGCTGCCGCGTTACTTGCCCAGCGCAAGTGGTTTGCAATTCGCGCGGGGTTGTTTAGAATGCGGTCGGGGTAAGCGCTCCGCTCGTTTTTTCGTGTAGTACAACTTGAATAATGGAGAAAACATGAAATCTATCGTTATCAGCATGGCCGTTGCCGCAGGTTTGATGGTTGCCGGTTCTGCATCGGCCGCCACCGCGATGCCTGCAGTTGCCAAGAAGAATAACTGCACCGCATGCCACGCCGTGGACAAAAAGGTGGTCGGTCCGGCCTGGAAGGATGTGGCGGCCAAGTACAAGGGCGACGCAGCCGCCTGGGACAAGCTCGCTACCAAGATCAAGAAGGGCGGTAGCGGCAATTGGGGCAAAATGCCGATGCCGGCCAATCCCAAGGTCAGCGATGCCGACATGGCGGAAATCCTGGCTTTCATCAAGGGCCTGTGATCGAGTTGGCGCATCAATAAAAAAGCCGGCGCAAGCCGGCTTTTTTATTGCCCCGAGTTTGTGCTCGTCCATTCCCGGCTTGAGTCTGTGGCCGCTTCGCGGTTTAATCGGCGCTCATATTTCGGGTTGAGAGGCGATGATGCAGAATCAAAAAATGGCCGCGTGCCTATTTTTATGCGGATTGCCGCAGGTGGCCTTTGCGGCGGAAGCGACGCTGGATGCGTGGTTCAGCAACATCAACGGCGTGCTGGCGCAAGTCATCTTCTTCGACGTTTTTCCGGGCGCGCCGAGCATGCCGCTGATCGTGGCCTGGCTGATTGTGGCTGCGGTTTTTCTGACCTTCCGTTTCAATTTCGTCAATCTGCGCATGATGCGCCACGCGTTCCGGGTGATCCGCGGCAAATACCGCACCGTGGATGACCGGGGCGAGGTGACTTCTTTCCAGGCGCTTTCGACCGCGCTGTCCGCCACCGTGGGGCTGGGCAATATCGCCGGCGTGGCGATCGCCATTTCCATCGGCGGGCCGGGCGCGACCTTCTGGATGATTGTCGCGGGCTTCCTCGGGATGAGCACCAAGTTCACCGAAGCCAGCCTCGCCCAGATGTACCGCCGGGTGCGCCCGGATGGACGCATCATGGGCGGCGCGATGGAATATCTGTCGATCGGTCTGGCCGAGCATGGCGCACCGCGCACTGGCCGGACGCTGGCCATCCTGTTTGCGCTATTCACCATCCTGGGCTCGTTCGGCGCGGGCAGCGCCTTCCAGGTCAGCCAGTCGATGGGGGCGGTGCAGACGCAAATCCCGTTCTTTCAGCAAGTTCCCATCGCCTATGGCTTGCTGATGGCGCTCGCCATCGGGCTGGTCATTATTGGCGGTTTGCGCCGCATCGCGCATGTCGCCGAAGCGCTGGTGCCGTCCATGGTCATCATCTACGTCGGTGCATGTTTGTGGATCATCGCCGGCAATGCGGCAATGGTGCCGGAGGCCTTGGGCAAGATCGTGCTGGAAGCTTTCTCGCCCATTGCGGTGGCGGGCGGCATGGTGGGCGCGCTGGTGCAGGGCTTCAAACGCGCCGCCTTTTCTTCCGAGGCAGGCCTGGGTTCGGCCGCGATTGCGCACTCCGCCGCCTCGGTCAAGTATCCGGTGCGCCAGGGGTTGGTTGCACTGTACGAACCGTTCATCGATACCGTGGTGATCTGCACCATAACGGCGCTGGTGATCGTCATCACCGGGGTCTATAACGCGCCGGAATATGAAGCCATCCGCGCGGCGAGCCAGGGTGCGACGCTCACCTCGATGGCATTCGCGACCGTTTCCGACTGGTTTCCTGCCCTCCTCGCCCTGTCTGTGGTGTTGTTCGCCTACAGCACGGCGATCTCCTGGTCGTATTATGGCGAACGCTGCTGGGTATACGTGTTTGGCGAGCGCTATTCAATTTTGTACAAGGTGATCTTCATCGGTTTCGTGGTCATCGCATCGGTGGCCAGCGCGTCGAATCTGCTGGATTTTACCGACCTGCTGGTGCTGTCGATGGCCTTCCCCAACCTGATCGGTCTGTACGTGTTGAGCGGCAAGGTGAAATCCGCACTCGCGGAATATGAGGCCAGGCTGGCCAGCGGGGAACTGGACCGGGAAGCGCTGATCAGGAAATAGCCTGCAACATCAGTTTCGTCGCCAGCCCGAGCAGCAGCAGTGCGAACAGTTTACGCAGCAGCGCAACATGGATGCGATGCGCTGTCCTGGCGCCGAGCGGCGCAGTGATGACGCTGGCGAGTCCGGCCCAGAGCAGGGCGGGCAGATAGACAAAGCCGAGGTGCGGCGCAGGCAGCCCCTCACTGTGCATCCCGATGACGATGTAGCCCAGCGTGCCGCCGACCGCGATCGGAAAGCCGATTGCCGCTGCCGTGCCGATGGTGCGCCGCAGCGGCAGGTTGCACCAGATCAGGAAAGGGATGACGACCGTCCCGCCGCCGATCGAAACCAGACTGCTCAACCATCCCGTGAAAGTTCCGCACGCACCCATGCCAAGCGGGCCGGGCAGGGTGCGCTGGGGATGCGGCTGGATGTCGAGCAGAATCTGTGTCGCGGCAAAATAGACGAACAGCGCAAAGAAGATCGTCAGGAATTGCGCTGAAAACGCTGCTGCTGATGCGGCACCGAGCGCGGTGCCGAGCAGGATGCCGGGCGTGATGCGACGGACGACCGGCCATTCCACGGCGCCATGCTGGTGGTGCTTGCGCAGGCTGGCGAGCGAAGTGAACAGAATGGTTGCCATGCTGGTGCCGAGTGCCAGGTGCATCAAATGTTCGGGCGGAAAGGATTGCGCCCCGAACAACCAGAACAGCACGGGCACCAGGATCGTGCCGCCGCCGATGCCGAACAGGCCGCCGAGGAAGCCTGCGAGGGTGCCCAGCATGAGATAGGCGAGCGACCACTCCACTATTTGGCTGCCAGCCGCGAAGTGATGAACTTCCACTCCGCCGGATCCAGCGGAGTGATGGAAAGCCGGTTGCCGCGCTGCAGGGTGCGCAGGTTCTCCAGTTCGGGATGGCGTTTCAATTCTGCGAGGGAAATGAGCGCGATCTTCTTCACCAGTTTCACGTCCACATTGAACCAGCGCGGCGTCTCTTGCGTGGCTTTTTCGTCGAAGTATTTGTTCTTCCTGTCGAACTGCGTGGCATCGGGATAGGCAGGGCTCGCCACTTCTGCGATGCCGGCGATGCCGGGCTCCTTGCAGTTGGAGTGGTAGAACAGCACGCCGTCGCCGATGCGCATCCGGTCGCGCATGAAATTGCGCGCCTGATAGTTGCGCACGCCGTACCAAGCCACCGTCTGGTCTTTCATTGCAGCCAGATCGTCGATGCTGCAATCGGAGGGTTCGGATTTCATCAGCCAATAGCGCACGGGGCACCTCTCCACAAAAGAAAAGTGCGATCCCGAAAGATCGCACTGGAATCAAGCCCCCCGCCTGTGCCGTTGACTCAATATCTTGAACCTGGGTTCAAGTGGGTCGGTTCCCGGCCACATCAGGTGCATCCGCAAGGGACACTCACAACAGTGGTTAAAGTGGGGCGCAACCTAAGCGTTAGCTCATTGGTTCAAAGAATGATGAATCTGACGAACACTGCAGGGGACACGGTCTGATTCTAGAACAACTCATCCTGCTCTGCCAGCGTTGCGTCGATGATTTTCTGCATCGCCTGGGTTCTGTGCTTGAACGCGGCAAGGTCAAAGCCGCCGCCCAGGCGGGTGGTCAACAATTCGTGCGCGATGTTGAGCGCCGCCATGATGGCGATGCGCTCGACCGAGGCTATCTTGCCAGCATCCCGGATTTCGCGCATCTTCTGATCCAGATAGGCGACCGCATCCAGCAATTCCGCGCGTTCGTCCGGCGGGCAGGCGACGCGGAATTCGCGGTCGAGGATGTTCACATCGATAAAACTGGTGTTGGCCGGGCTCATGCGGACTCTGCGGGAAGATGTTCGAGGATTTTCTCGATCCGCTGCGCGGCCTGGTTCAGCTTTTCCTGATTTTTTCTTTGTTCGCTGACCGCTGCCGCGACATGCTGGCGCAATTGCAAATTCTCCGCGCGCAGACGCTGGGCCAGTTGCACCAACTGCGTCAATTTTTGTTCGAGGGCGTCGAGTTCGCTTTGCATGGGCGAACTATAGAATTTAAATCCCTGTTAAGTCAATCGATAACAAGATGTTTTGCAAGTGTTTTGGAATTGTCGCTGCAGCGGCTGATGCGCCGGGTCGGTCGCCTCTGCTACAATCCGCCCCGCTTCAAGGTGCAGCGAGGTAAAAACCTCGCAGTTAAACGGGAAACAGGTGCGGAAGTATTTTCAATGCCTGTGCTGCCCCCGCAACGGTAAGCCAGTGTGGATTTGTCGGTATGCCACTGTGCGCAAGCATGGGAAGGCGACAGATCAAGACTGGTGAGCCCGGATACCGGCCTCGAAGTTTGGAAGTCATTTGAACCTATTGCGCGAACGGATTGCTGCGTTGCGCGGTGCTCGCAATCCTCATATACCAAAAGTACATTGCGGTTGCTGCGCTCCGTGCGCCTTGCACTCCGTCCGCTCATAACGGTTCACATACCTTCCAACGGTTCAGGAAATGCGCGTGGGGCGCATGAATGATGGTTTGGTTCGGTTCATTCTTTTGTTTTCCCGCCGCTTTCCTGATTTTGTTCAATGTTCCAACGGGGACGTTTGGAACTGAAATTAAGGAAGCATCATGAAAAGAAAACTCTCTCTCGCCGCACTGCTGCTCGCGGCTATCCCCTTGGCGCAAGCCGCAACCGATACGCTGGACGAAGTGGTGGTGACCGCCACGCGCACCGAGCAAGCCGCCGACGAATCCCTGGCATCCGTCACCGTCATCACGCGCCAGGATATCGAACGGCTGCAAGCGCGATCCCTCCCTGATGTGCTACGCGGCGTGGCCGGTTTGACGCTCACCAACAACGGCGGCGAAGGCAAGGCCACCTCGGTGTTTTTGCGCGGTACGAATGCCGGCCATGTGCTGGTGCTCATCGATGGCATCAAGGTCGGGTCCGCGACATTGGGCACTGCTTCGTTCCAGGACATCCCGGTGGCGCAGATCGAACGCATCGAGATTGTGCGCGGACCGCGATCGAGCCTGTATGGTTCGGAGGCAATCGGCGGGGTGATCCAGATCTTCACGCGCAAGGGCGGTGGTGCGCTCAAGCCCTTTTTCAGTATCGGTGGCGGGAGCTACCAGACCTACAGCGCCTCGGCGGGCGTCTCGGGCGGTGGCGAGCAAGGCTGGTTCGGCTTGAGTGCAAGCGGCCTCGACACCGACGGTTTCAACGCCTGCAACGGTTCTCTTGGGGCTGGTTGTTTTACCATTGAACCGGACAAGGACGGCTACCGTAATTTGTCAGGCTCCCTGCGTGCGGGCTACCGCTTCGACAGTAACGCCGAGGTGGACGTCCATGCTTTGCGCGCCGAAGGTAAGACCGAATTCGACGGCGGCTTCGTCAATGAATCCGAATCGGTGCAGCAGATCCTGGGCAGTACACTACGCTTCTCCCCGGTGGATATTTGGCTCATCACCTTGACCGCGGGTCGTAGCATGGATGAGTCCGACAACTTCAAGGACGGCGCCTTCCGGAGCCGCTTCGACACCGAGCGCGATACCGTCTCCTTCCAGAACGACCTCTCAATCCAGGACGGACATCTGCTCACCCTGGGTGCCGACTACCAGGATGACAGGGTCGACAGCACCACGATCTTTGCGGTCAGCACCCGCGACAACACGGGGCTGTTCGTCCAGTACCAGGGCGACTTCGGTGCGCATAGCATAGAGTTGAGCGCGCGGCACGACAACAATCAGCAGTTCGGCGGGCACGACACGGGAGGCGTGGGTTATGGTTACGCGCTGAACGAAACGACGCGCATGACTGCCAGCTACGGTACGGCGTTCAAAGCGCCGACCTTCAACCAGTTGTATTTCCCCGGATTCGGTTCGGCAACATTGCGACCTGAGTTGTCGCGCAGTGTCGAGCTTGGTGTGGCCGGACGTATTGAATCGGGCAAATGGTCCGTGAATGCGTATCAAACCAATATCACCGATTTGATTGGCTTCGATGCCAGTTTCAATCCGGTCAACATCAACACCGCGCGGCTGACCGGCGTGGAAGGCCAAATGCAGGCGCAGCTGGCCGACTGGGATATTGCCACCACACTGACCTGGCAGGACCCGCGTCAAACGTCGGGTGCCAACAGCGGCAAATTGCTGAATCGCCGTGCAACGGAAGCTATGCGTGTGGAAATTGCCCGCCAATTCGGCGAAGTGCGCGTGGCGAGTTCGCTGTACGGGGAGGGGCGTCGCTATGACGATCTCGCCAATACCCCCAGCAAACGACTGGGTGGCTATGGATTGCTCGATTTGCGAGCCGAATATCGCCTGGACAAGGCGTGGTTGATGCAAGGACGGATCGATAACCTGCTGGACAAGCAATACGAAACCGCCCAGCACTTTAACCAGGCACTACGCGCGGTATATGTGACGCTGAATTACCAGCCCAGGTAGCAGTAGTAGCGGGTTGGGTTATGAGCGGATGAGCTGACCCAACTCATTTTTTAATCATCCCAACTAAAGGAGTGCCACATGAAACAATTATCGCAACGTCAAATATTCATCGCATTGGCCTTGTTCGCGCTGATGGCAGGCACGCGCATGCATCATTTCGGTACATCGCTGCACTTGCCCGATGCTTCGCTGGCGGTATTCCTGCTGGCTGGATTTTTTGTCGCGAGCCGGTTGTTCTTTGGCGCATTGCTGCTCGGTGCCGGCGCACTCGATTACCTCGCCATTACTCATTTTGGCGTGAGCGATTATTGCATCACCCCAGCCTACTGGTTCCTGATTCCGACCTACGCCGTGCTGTGGTTTGCGGGCCGTTCCTACGCACGTATCCACCAGCATAACTTGCGCAGCCTGGGTATTTTTGCCGCGATTTCCTTCGCGGCAACCAGCGTGGCTTTCATGATCTCCAATGGTTCCTTCTATCTATTTTCCGGGCGCTTCGCCGATGTGAACATGGCTGAATATGCGCATCGCGTTGCGCAATATTACGTGCCGTATGTGGGCGGCGCCGCGGTGTACTTGGTTCCTGCGGTCTTGTTGTATGGGGTGTTTACGCACCGCGCCAACACACAACATTCTGCGGCGCAATAAATCTTGCCGGATAACAGTACACAACACCGGCAGCGCATGACGCGCAAGAAGGCGGTGGTCGATGCGGCCATAGCTGGAGCCGACCGGGACAAGGGTTTGCTGCTGATACTCACGGGCAACGGCAAGGGCAAATCCAGCTCCGCATTCGGCATGGTGGCGCGCACTCTGGGCTACGGGCTTAAAGCGGGCGTGGTGCAATTCATCAAGAGCCGCCGCGATACCGGTGAAGAAAAATTCTTCGGCCAACAACCCGGCGTGCAATGGCAGGTACTGGGTGACGGTTTTACCTGGGAGACGCAAAACCGCGAGGCGGACATTGCCGCCGCAGAACGTGCATGGGCTGTCGCGCAAGGTTTTTTGCGCGACGCATCGCTGCACCTGGTGGTGTTGGATGAACTGACGTATCTGCTGAAATACGGCTATCTCAACGCACAACAAGTTTGCGCCGACCTGGCGGCGCGACCGCCGATGCAACATGTGGCGATCACGGGCCGTGCCGCACCCGAATGTCTGCTGGAAATGGCCGACACGGTGAGCGCAATCCAGGACGTCAAACACGCCTTCCGCAGCGGCGTGCGCGCACAACCCGGCATAGATCTTTGATGTCCGTGCGCCATTGTCCCGCTGTGCTCATCAGTGCTCCCGCCTCCGGGCAGGGGAAAACCACCGTCACCGCCGCGCTCGCCGCCTATCACCACAGCCAAGGGCGGCGCGTGCGGGTGTTCAAGACCGGGCCGGATTTTATCGACCCAGCCATCCTGGAGCAGGCTTCCGGCTATCCTGTGTATCAACTCGATTTGTGGATGGGCGGCGAACCCGATTGCCGTGCGAAACTGTATCGGGCGGCTGGCGAAGCCGACCTGATCCTAGTCGAAGGAGTGATGGGACTGTTCGACGGAAAACTGTCCAGCGCCGATCTCGCCAAACAATTCGGCATCCCCGTGCTGGCCGTGATCGACGCCGGCGCGATGGCGCAGACCTTTGCCGCCCTGGCTTTCGGCTTGTCGCAACTGGATGCGTCTTTGCCGTTTTTCGGCGTTGTGGCGAACCGTGTCGCCGGTACGCGCCATGCCGAGATGCTCACCGAGCATTTGCCTACCGGCATAAAATTTTACGGTGCGTTGCCGCGCGCAGCGGAAATCAACCTGCCCGAACGGCACCTGGGCTTGTTGCAAGCAGGCGAACTGCCCGACATCCGGCAGCGTATCGACCATGCTGCAGAGTTGTGGGCTGAGCACGCATATACCGGGTTGCCGCCAGTCGTCGCTTTTGCTCCAGTCGAATCTGCCGCCATGGCGCGCAAGTTACAGGGAGTGAAAATCGCCGTAGCACGCGATGCCGCCTTCTCGTTTTTGTACCAGGCCAACCTCGATGTATTGAGCGAGCTGGGCGCGCAACTAAGCTTCTTCTCGCCGCTCGAAGACCAGGCGTTGCCGGAGGCCGATAGCCTGTATCTGCCCGGAGGTTATCCCGAATTGCATTTGTCAAAATTGGCGCGCAACACAGCCATGCTGTCCGCCATCCGTGCGCACCATGCCGCAGGCAAACCAATACTCGCCGAATGCGGCGGCATGCTGTATACGCTGCAAACGCTCACCGACGCACAAGGACAATCGGAAAAGCTGCTAGGCCTAATCGAGGGCGCAGCGCAAATGCAACCGCGCTTGAGCGCGCTGGCGCTGCAAAGCGTGAAATTGCAGCAAGGCACGCTGCGCGGACATACGTTCCACTATTCAAAACTGGAAAGCCGACTCGTGCCCAGTGTACGCGGGACCTGCCCGAATGGCGGCGCGAGCAGTGAGGCGGTATATCAACGGCAACGTCTCACCGCCTCATATATCCATTTCTATTTCCCGTTCAACCCGGACGCGGCGGCACAATTATTCCTGCCATGAACTTGCTATACCGCTATTCCGACACCGAGCGCAACGCCGTGTATCGCGCGATAGCCGAACGCCGCGACATGCGCCATTTTGTGCGCGATCCCATTCCGGAAGAAGTCTTGCAGCGCGTGCTGCACGCCGCACACCAGGCACCGAGTGTCGGCCTGATGCAGCCGTGGCGCTTTATCCGCATTAGCGATTTCGCACTGCGTGAACGGATACACGCGCTGGTGGATGCCGAGCGGCAGTTGACCGCGCAAGCGTTGGGAGAACGCAATGCGGAATTCTTGCGGCTGAAAGTTGAGGGGGTACGTGACTGCGCCGAGCTGTGGGTGGCGGCGTTGATGGATCAGCGCGAGGTGCATATTTTTGGCAGGCGCACCTTGCCGGAAATGGACTTGGCCTCGGTCGCATGCGCCATCCAGAATATGTGGCTGGCGGCGCGCGCCGAGGGATTGGGCATGGGCTGGGTGTCGCTGTTCGACCCGCAGGCGTTGGCAGCAGTGTTGGGTATTCCCGACGGCGGCAAGCCTGTCGCGGTGCTGTGTCTGGGGCAGGTCGAAGCCTTTTACCCCGCACCGATGCTGCAACTGGAAGGCTGGCGCAGCCCGCAGGTATTGGGCGAAATGTTGTTTGAAAATACCTGGGGATGCCGCAGCGCGCCGTGACGATGCCGCTACTTTTCGCTCTGAGCGTGCCGTTGATGGTGCTGGCGGCGGTGCTGCTTGACCGATGCTTCGGTGAGCCGCAGCGCTTTCATCCGCTGGCGGGGTTCGGCTTTATGGCGCAGTGGCTCGAAAAACGGATTTATCGTGCCACGCGTCTTGGTGGCGTGTTGTCCGTCTGTATTATATTGATTCCATTGGTATTTTTAGCTTACTTATGGCAATCTTTCGGCATCTTAGGCACGCTGTTTTCCATCGTGGTGCTGTATTTTGCGATTGCGCCGCGCAGTCTTGCCGAACATGCCGGGCGCGTGGCGGCGGCTTTTTTGGCTGGCGATTTGCCCGCTGCAAGGCAGGCGGTGAGCAGGATGGTGAGCCGCGATTGCACGCAATTAAATGAAAACGGCGTGGCAAAAGCCACCGTGGAATCGGTGCTGGAAAACGGCAACGATGCGATTTTCGCCGCGCTGTTCTGGTTTCTTGTCGCAGGTGCGCCTGGGGTGATTTTGTATCGTGCAAGCAATACACTGGATGCGATGTGGGGTTATCGCAATGCACGTTACAACGAATTTGGCTGGGCGGCGGCACGGCTGGACGACGCGCTCAATTTCGTTCCCGCACGGCTTACCGCATTGAGCTACGCCTTGCTGGGCAACACGCGCAGCGCGTGGCAATGCTGGCGTAGCCAAGCCCCGCTGTGGGACAGCCCGAATGCGGGGCCAGTGATGGCAGCAGGGGCGGGCGCGTTGCAGGTGAAACTGGGCGGGGAGGCGAGCTATCACGGCAAGCTGGAACAGCGCCCCGAGCTGGGTTGCGGTAGTGCGGCGATGCCAGCCGACATCATTCGCGCCGTGGCGTTGGTGCGGCGTGTTTTATGGCTGTGGGTCGGGTTGATTTTTGCCGTGTCAGGCGCGTGGGAGATGGCTCATGCTTGAACACGGCGGGCGCATAAAACAAGCCGCGCAGCACTACGGTATCGCCGAACAACACTGGCTGGATTTATCCACGGGGGTGAATCCGAACGGCTGGTTAGCCCCCGTCGTGCCGCAAACGATTTGGCAAGCCTTGCCACAAGATGAGGACGAGTTAGTGGCGGCAGCGCGTGCCTATTACGGCGGCGCTTGCTTGCTGGCGGTGGCGGGTTCGCAAGCCGCCATTCAAACTTTGCCGCGTTTATTTTCGCCGTGTGGCGTGGCGGTTTTGTCGCCGAGTTATGCCGAGCACGCGCACGCTTGGCAGCAAGCGGGGCATGAGATTTTGGCATTAAATCCCGCACAAATTTTGCAAGCCAGCGAGGCGATAAAAATCGTCGTTATCGTCAATCCCAATAATCCTACCGGGCAGCTGTTTAGTCGTGCCGAGTTGCTTGCCTTGCACGAAAAACTGGCGGCGCGCGGCGGCACATTGATTGTGGATGAAGCCTTTATGGATGCCACGCCCGAACACAGCTTGCTAGGCGATGGTTCGCGTGCAGGCTTAATCGTATTGCGCTCTACCGGCAAATTTTTCGGTCTTGCTGGTGCGCGCGTCGGTTTCGTTTTTGCGCAACAAAACCTTCTCGAAAATTTGCGCGAATTACTCGGACCGTGGCCGATTAGTGCGCCTTCGCGCTATGTCGTCACGCGCGCGT
>Ga0210044_10000620_pt1 | contig 53435 bp, 49 predicted proteins | sample CryGey13umfilter_2_FD_183959 | JGI IMG/M metagenome (GOLD analysis project Ga0210044, IMG submission 183959) | Groundwater microbial communities from aquifer in Utah, USA - Crystal Geyser 4/9/14 3 um filter (SPAdes) (version 2) | ecosystem: Environmental > Aquatic > Deep subsurface >...
GATTAACATCACCATCCAGGGCGGTTGTAAATAAACAAGCGGAGTAAGACAATAAGTAATAAGAGCGATAACTACAGAAGTTAATCCCCATTGGTTTTTAACTTTAACCTTGTTGAAATAATAAACTCCAAGTAATGCGGCAAGAACAAAACCACCGGCAAAAAATAATGTAAGAGTTTCTGGACTGAGTATGTAAAGAATAAAACCAAAAATTCCGACAAGAGTGATCGTACGATCTGTACCAAAGAGTGATTCAAACTCAAGTTCAATATGCAGTCTCCTCTGCTCAAGACCAATTAGTAAAGAGAAAAGAACAACCAACAAAAAGTTGATTAAGTCTTTTGGTATTTGTGAAAATATTTCCATAATATTTTTCCTTTTCTGTCATTGCTAGCAAAGCGAAGCAATCTGTAGTTTTCCTTAAGATTAGAGACTCTCATTTCTCACAATGACTGATAACTACCGAACAAGATTATATCCTCCTAAAACTTCTTTTTTAGATGAAATAATTTACCAATATTAATTTTTATCTGTTACCAAATTATTCATATACTTTTTCTTCAAATTTATCGGAATCTGCTGCATCTTTTTCAATATCACGAATATTCTTTTCTACAAACTCGCCATCCGATGTAAGCAGCTGTTTAAAATACTCGTGTTGTATAACAAGATTCATAATTTCATTTGTACCTGTCCATATCATAATAAGTCTTGTATCGCGCAGCATTCTTTCAATAGGGAAAACATTAGTATAACCAATTCCTCCCATAACTTGCATGGCATTATTAATAACTTCCCAGGCAGTATCAGTAGCAAATTTTTTAGATTCAGAAACAAGTCGCCTTTGTAAAGAAGCATCTACATTATTATCAATTACCTGTGCTGTTGAATGAACTAATGCTCTTGCAGCATCTAACTTTGTTAAACTATCGGCAATCATAAAACTAACCGCTTCAAAAGAACGGATTTTTTTACCAAATGCTTTTCGTTTGTTGCTGTAATGTGCAGCTATTTCTAAAGCTGAACGTGCCATTCCTAATGCACCGGCAGCACTTGTCATACGTTCCGGAATCATCATCTGATTAAAAATTTCTTCTGCTTTATTTTCTTCACCAATCAGGTTTTCTTTTGGTACTTTTACATTCCGCAATATGATTCTTCCTGTTCCGCCGCCTCTTGTACCCATCAAACCATAAATATGTTTTACTTCAACCCCCATTTTCCTATCCACCAGAAAAGCGCTCATTAAACCTTTCCCTCGTTCATCAGTTCCAGTGCGAGCATAAATTAAAAAATAATCCGCCCCTTCAGCACCAACGATAAATCTTTTTTGCCCGTTAAGAATATAATAATCACCATCCCGTTTAGCAGTAGTTGTTGCTCCAAAAAAATCCGAGCCGCCACGGGGTTCGGTTAATCCTTCTGCTGTAGTAAGTTTACCAGCAAGAGTTGTGACAAGATATTTTTCTTTTTGTTTTGTTGTACCAAATTTATTAATGGCTTCACCAACAATACTGACTAATGAATAAAGGCAAGGTAAAGTTGTACCAAGCACCCCAATTTCTTCTAAAGCTATTACTTCTTCTTTCCAGCTTAAATCTCGTCCGCCATATTCTTTGGGAAACCTTAATCCTAATAAATTTCTTTGTGCGGCTTTCTCAATAAATTCTCTGGGAAATCTAATTTTATCTGCGTCAAGGTCTAAAAGAAGTTGACGCGGTACATCCTCTTTTACAAATGCCCTCATCTCTGATTGAATTTGTAATTGGATATCGGAATAAATATTTGAGTTCATAAATTTAATTCCTATTGTTTAAGAAATTTCTTTGGCAACCAACATTTCAAAGTTGTTAATTGTTGTTGAAGAATATTGAATAATTTTTCCTTTACATTGTAAAAGTAGTTAGGTAGCCTCACTCATAGTTTTATAGATTGCTTTCGGACTATCGTCCCTCATAATGACGAAAAGACAGTCATTGCAAATCCCGATTCATCGGGATGAAGCAATTTATTACCTAACAGAATTATATCCACCTAGAACACCTTTTTTAGATAAAACAATTTGCCAGAGCTGATTTTTACTTCTCGCACGGAACGCTCCAGCACTTGAAAGTAAAAAATATTTCCACATTCTATAAAATCTTTCACCGTATTTATCTTTAATTTTATTCCAACTGTTGTTGAAATTATCATACCAAGCCATTAATGTTTTGTCGTAATCTGCCCCGATATTATGCCAATCCTCCATAACAAATATACCTTCAATTGCTTTACCAAGTTGAGCTATAGATGGTAACATTCCATTTGGAAAGATATATTTATGTGTCCAAGCATCTATTGCATTTGTAGAACGAACTTCACCGATTGTGTGAAGTAAAAATAATCCATCCTCTTCTAAGTCTCTATCTGCTATTTGGAAATACTCTTTATAATTTTTGTAACCAACATGTTCAATCATTCCAACACTCACAATTCTATCAAACTTTTCATTTACATCTCGATAATCTTGCAATCGGAATTCGACTGGCAGGCCTTTGCATAATTCTTTCCCAAGTACAACCTGCTCTTTAGAAACAGTAATTCCAACTACTTCTACTCCATATTTTTCTGCAGCATATTTACCAAACGCACCCCAGCCGCAGCCAATATCGAGCACCCGCATACCTGGTTTTAGATAAAGTTTCTTGCAAATCAAATCGAGTTTATTTTCCTGAGCTTCACCTAAAGTAGCTGCGTTCTTCCAATAAGCACAGCTATAGTTCAATCTTTTATCAAGCATATTTTGAAATAAATCATTCCCTAAATCGTAATGTCTTTCACCAATTATAAATGCCCGGCGCCTTGCCTGCATATTAATCAGATAAAATCCAGCGAGTTGAAGAGCAACTTTAAGATTTCGTTTAACTTTATTTTGTAAATCAGCATGGATAATTCTAAAAATCATTTCGTCAAGTTTTTCAACATCCCACCAATTATCCATATATGATTCGCCAAGACCAAGCTCAACTTCTGTTACTGCGCGTTTATAAAATCTATCATCCTGAACTTGAATGTCCCAAGGGTTACTGCCGTTAATTTTGATACCGGCGAGAGAAAATAATTCTTTGACAAGTGATTGATATTTATTTGATCCCATTTTTGACACCTAAATTTTATTGATGAAATCATCTTTCTAAACTAATACCCTTTCTTTTAGATTGCTTCCGTGTTAAAGCCCTTCACAATGACTATTTAATTGTCATTGCGATCCCGACGAAGTCGAGAGAAGCAATCTATAATATCCGAAAGATTGCTCCCCCGATCGATTCGGGCAGGCTGTCGAAGACTTCTTGCAATGATTTACACAAATTTATTTAGCAAAATATCTTTTCTTAAACCGAAGAGCTACATTAACGAGCATTATCAGAACCGGAACTTCTACCAATGGGCCAATGACAGTTGCAAATGCTGCTGGTGAGTTAATTCCAAAAACTGCAACTGCTACCGCAATAGCTAATTCAAAATCGTTACTGCCTGCTGTGAATGCAACAGTTGTTGTCTTTTCATAAGAGACTCCCTGCCTTTTAACAAAAAAGAATGTAACGAAAAACATAAAGGCGAAGTAAAATGTATATGGAATAGCAACACGAATTACATCCATCGGCAGTTCAACTATTTTTTCTCCCTTAAGAGAGAACATAACAAAAATTGTGAACAACAAAGCAATTGTAGTAAGTACAGAAATCTTAGGAATAAATTTGCTGTGATACCATTCTTTGCTTCTGGCTTTTACTAAAATTAATCTTGTTAATACTCCACCCGCGAAAGGAATTCCAAGATAGATTAAAACTGTAACCGCAATCTCCCAGATAGAAACATCAACCAATGCACCGCTGAATCCAAACAATGGCGGAAGGATTGTAATAAATATATAAGCATAAACCGAGTAAAGAAGAACCTGGAATATTGCGTTGAATGCAACGAGTCCCGCTGCTAATTCCGAATCGCCTTTAGCTAAATCGTTCCATACCAAAACCATCGCAATACATCTCGCTAACCCGACTAATATTACTCCTATTGCCATTTCCGGTTTATCCGGTAAAAGAATAATTGCAAGAAGAAACATTACTAACGGTCCGACAATCCAGTTTTGTACTAATGATATGCTAAGCAGCTTAACATTTTTAAAGACAATCGGGAGTTCTTCGTACTTAACTTTTGCAAGCGGCGGATACATCATTAAGATTAATCCAATTGCGATAGGAATGTTTGTAGTGCCAGCGCTCAATGAATCCCAAAACCCGGCAATACCCAGATAAAGTGAACCAGCGGCAACACCAAGGAACATTACAATAAATATCCATAGTGTTAAATATCTGTCGAAGAATGAAAGTTTTTTTAATACAGTACTCATAAATAATCCCTTTTAATTTGAACATTGTTTATCGTATGTTGAATGTTGAACATTGAATATTGGCTCTAACTTAAAGGAAATTCTCAATGATCAACTTTCATTTTTATTTGAATATTGGACATTGTTTGTTGAGCATTGAATATTGTTTGTACCTTAGAAGAAACTATCAATAATCAATTCTCAACGCTTAATTATCAATTTGAATTTTTATTTTTTTTAGCAGTAGCAATGCTTTTGGCAACTATTGCAATTAATTCTTCTGTCTCTTCAAAAACCTGATTAAGTTTTTCTTTGGGTTTTATCATTTCTTTAATCTGAATAATTTTCAAAGCTGTCCGGCACTCTTTTAATTCTTTTAGAACTACACCCATTTTATGAATAAAATCATTTCTGGATTCGGCTGCTTGTGCTTCACCATAATTGAATGTTGGAGAATGACATGATTTTATTAACTGACCAGCTATATAATTTCCGGCTCTTGAATTTGGTAAAGCTTCGACTACATCAATCATTCTGCAGGTATATTTAACCATCCGATCTTCAAGATCAAATTTCTTTTGATTCATAATTGCACCTCACAAATTGATTTTTTTTTATTGAGAATTGATCGTTGAACATTGAATTTTTAATATTGAAAGAAAATTTTCAATAGTCAATTCTCAATGCTCAATTATCAATTTGTTTTAAAAACTTCTTAAACTCCATTTTTATTTCATCTCTTACTCTGCGATAAACAGGCATCACTTCTTCTTCTGTTCCTATGGCTTCTGCAGGATCATCAAAGCCAATGTGCAAGCGATGCTTTACTTTTCCAATAAACACAGGACAAGCTTCTTTAGCGCTATCGCAAACTGTAATAACATAATCAAAAGATTGTGAAAGATATTTATCAACATTCTCTGCTTTACCATTACTTATATCGATTCCAACTTCCTTCATTGCTTTGACTGCAAACGGATTTACTTTTTCTGCAGGCTTTGTACCGGCAGAATACACTTCAAGATTTTTATCAAACGATTTGAGAAATCCTTCCGCCATTTGACTGCGGCAGCTATTACCTGTGCACAATATTAAAATTCTTTTTTTCACCGACACTCCAATTATTATTTTATTAGTAAATTAATTGCAAAATCCTGATGTCTGTGCAGCAAGTTTTGCAAAATCCATTGATATTTCGTTGCTTATAGTTGTGTTACATTCTTGCAGAATACTTTTAATAGCATTTTGCTTTTCTGCGAGATTCAGATTCAGCGGATTATTTTGAATCTTGGATGCAAGCTCTCTTAGTTCAGTAATTTCGTGCTGTGTTAATGTTCCTTCATATTGCTTTTTCTGAAAAGCAGAAGATAAGGTATAATACCTTTTGGTCAGCCCAGAAATTTCTTCATCACTTTCATATTTATTAAGTGAATTTAAGTATTCAATCACTTCCGGTATCGCTTGAAGAGAGCGTATGAAATCGTCTGCAATATATTGTAATTGTGTATCTATCATTTTCATTTCTCCTATCCGCAGCAACTGCTTGCAGGTTTTGCAAGAGTGGCAAAGTTTAATTTTAATTTTTCACTTAGATATGAATTAAGTTCTTGATAAAAACTGATAAGCTTTTCCTGTGAAGTGTAAAAATCATTTAACACTTTATTCTCCATTGCTTTTTTTCTGGCTTCTTCAATTTTAACTTCGCCATCTGGAGTAAGTCCACCATAATTTGCTTTCATCTGGTAATCTCGAAGCACTGTGTTATATTCCATTGATGATTCTCTAGCTTCATCACTAACACAAAAATTATCTCTCGCCTTTATAAAGTTTTGATACGGCTCTGGGTTTAGTATTGCTTTGCCTAAGGCAACAGAAACAAAATTTAACCGCTCACGAGTTCGCTGCTCGACTGTTAATTGTTCTTCTTCCATTATTATCCTGTTATTTGATTAATAATATTTTCTTTCTTCCGTCATTACGAACGAGTCATCGAGTGAAGCAATCTGTTTCGCTTTTAAAGATTGCTTCGGCTAATCGCCATCGCAATGACTGTAGGCTTTCTCGTCATTGCGAGCGAGTCTTCGAGTGAAGCAATCTTCCACACTGCAATAGATCGCTTCAGGACTATCGTCCTTCGCAATGACTATGCGTTTGTCATTACGAGCGACCCGCCTTGCCGGCGAGGCAGGAGTGAAGCAATCTGCTGCATATTAAAAGATTGCTTCGTCACTATCGTTCCTCGCAATGACTGTTTAGTTTATCACTTCACTAAAACATTATTTGTAAATAAAAGATTCGCCGCTTTATTAATTATGTTCAACCCTTTAATTTCACTTTCCAACAATGGCATTATTGTAACCGGCAATTGAAATCTCTCTTTTATTTCTGCAAGATATTTTTCCTGCATCTTTCTTCTCTTGATGAAAAATTCATTTGTGCAGTATTCCGGGTCAAGCACTTGATTTGCAACAACAAACTGAGTTTCGATTCCTGCTTCTTTCAAATCGAGCATTGCTCTATATGCCTCTATAACCGGCGTTGATTCCGGATAAACAACAAACGAAAAGATAGATTGATTTGCATCTTTCATTCTCGCAATAACTCTATCAAATCTTTTTTGAGTAACCGATTTTGCATCCTGGCTTTTCTGATTTGTTGTAACCATCATACTCACCTGGTCGCTGTAATCGAACGGAAGCTCGAGTAATCGGAGCGTATGACCGGTTGGCGCCGTATCAAATACGACAAAATCATAATCATCGCTTTCAACATAGCCCATAAATTTATCGAATGCCGCCATCTCTTCTGTACAGGGTGATTCAAGTTCTTCTTTAATAGCAATCATCATATCTTCGGAGTATTTTGGTTTTGATTCTTCAATAATGCGTTGCTTGTATTCCTCGGTTGCTTTTTCCTGATCAACAATTACAGACCAAAGGTTTTCCACGCCTTCAACTTTCTGAATATGATCGTTAATAGTTTGTTCAAGCACTTCGCCGATATGTGCTGCCGGATCTGTTGTTAGCAATAATGTTTTATATCCTTCTGTTGCAAACTTGTAAGCTGTTGCTACTGAAATTACTGTTTTACCAACTCCACCTTTACCTGTGAAGAAAATTGATTTTGTTTTACTGTTAGGTTTAATAATGTCATCAATTGAATCTGGTATAAAATTATTAAATTGTGTTTTTAATAATTCGCCACTACCAATTACATAGGTCTGTTTAGCAGAATTTGCGAATAAATCTTTTTCAATATTTAAAATTCTCTCAACGCCTTTAATTTCATCGTCTCGTTGATACATTTTTCTTATCTTGATAGGAAAATCCGACTCAATAATTTTGATATATTTTTGCTGCATATCAAATCTGCTTTTGAAGAAAGGATGTTCGCATACTTCTTCCGGTAGCATTCCGTTGATAATCAGTTCAACATTTTTAACGCCGATTTCATTTAATTCTTTTGATGATCTTTTTGTTTCATAAACAGAAGTTTCTTCCGGTTGAAGAACGAACATAAAAGTTGTTCTTTCTGCATCACCTAATAATCGTGTTGCTTCATCATATTTAATTTTGTTTTCCTGAATAGATGCAACGGGACCTATACAAGTATTGCCTTGTCCTTTAGCGCTTTCTTCAATGTGTGTACTCCAATCCACCGGCAATTCGAGAAGACGAATTGTGTGCCCAGTCGGTGCGGTATCAAAAATTACTACATCATAGTTTTTGCCTTTACCTTCTTTTTCCGCAACCATAAAATCGACGAAACGATCGAATGAAGCTATTTCAGTAGTGCAAGGTGAATTGAATTGTTCTTCTAAAACCAACATTACACTTTCGGGCATAACTGCACGCATTGTGGCGAGTATTCTTTCTCGATATTCTTCCGTTGCTTTGTCGGGGTCTATTTCCATTCCCCATAAGTTTGAAAGCAATGGAGTTATTTTATGTCCGATTTCAGTTTCAAAAACATCAGCTAAATTACTTGCCGGATCGGTTGTAACAATTAAAGTTTTTTTGTTTTCGTTTGCATAATGAACGGCAGTTGCGCAAGCCATTGTGGTTTTACCAACGCCGCCTTTACCGCTAAAGAAAATATATTTTGTGTTATTGCTCATCGTTATTTCCATTAAATCATTTTTATAAGTAATTGAATAAATTCTCAATGCTAAATTTTCAACTCTCAATATTCATTTATTCTCGACGGGATTTGAATGTTGAAAATTTAGTATTGAACATTTCTTTAACATTTTTCTTTTATATATTTCATCAATTCCTCATACCCCGGATATTCTCTCTCTTTAACAACTTTGCCATCAACCAAAGTAATCGGAAGAATCTCAACTCCATTTGTTTGCAGTCGTTTCATTACTTCCGGCTGCTGCATAAATTTTGGTCCTTGTTGACTAAGCAAGTATCTCTCAATTTTCACTTGTCCGTCAAGTTCCTTTTTCAATTTTAGAATTGCTTCATTAATATCGAGCAAAGCCGGATCGATATCCGGTCCGCATAATCCGCTTACGCAGCACATCGGTGGATCAAAGATTTCTATTTTCATATTTTTAACTTCTGTTAAGGTATTCATATTCAATCCTTTTTTAATTTGCTCGAAGTAAAATCAAGACATTTTTTAATTTCGTGTATGTCAAATACTTGATTCGGTTTTGCTTCAAGATTTAACATCAATTCATCGTCCAAAGCACTAATGTTGAAAGACTGCAATTTTTTATATTCATCGGTAGGACAACTACACTTACCCTTTTGACAGAGTTCAAAATTGGAGAGCAATGTTTCCTGTTCATCAGCTTTTGATTTAATTAGTATATTTAATTTATTTTGTGATGATTCAATTTTGTATTTCATTTAGATTCTCCTTTGGATTAGCAGCATCCATTGCTTGAACCGCCGCAGCAACCACCGCCGCTGTTTTGTGAACCTTTTGATTTAACATTTACGGCTTGACCGCCAAGAATTGCAAAACCGCCAAAGACTTGCTGAAGATTTTCACTCCCGCATTGCTCGCAACTTATTTTTAATCCTTCTTCTTTTTCTTTTATTGTTGCTTTTACATCAAAATAATAACCGCATTCTTTGCAATGATATTCATAAATTGGCATGGCTTTATTTCCTTTCTAAATTATTTTTGGTTCCAACCACTGTTATGCTAAAAATCCCTTTTAAATTCTTTTTGTATTCTTCAATCCCTTTTTCTGAAAGATAGAGAGATAACAAATCTTTCGGCAGTTCAATCTTTTTTGTTTTCTTTATTTCTATGTTACTAAATCCGGCAGCACTAATAATTTTCAAATAATCTGCTTGCTGTAAAGCTCCCGAAACGCAACCGGCGTATAATTCGGCAGATTTTTTCAATTCTTCAGTCAATTCACCTTGAATAACAACATCAGAAATACAAAAATGAGCCCTGGGTTTTAAGATTCTATAAATTTCCGAAAATGCTTTGGCTTTATCGGGCACCAGATTCAAAACACAATTACTCACAACAACATCAGCAATATTTTCATCTAAAGGCATTTCTTCAATATCGCCTAATCTAAACTCCACATTTGTGTAACCAAGTTTTTTATTATTACTGATCGCTTTCTCAATCATCTCTTCGGTAATATCAATTCCAATTATATTACCTTCTTCACCAACAATAGACCGTGCAATAAAAACATCATTTCCGGCACCGCTGCCAAGGTCAACGACAGTATCGCCTTTTTTGATTCCAGCGTATTCAGTCGGTAAGCCACAGCCAAGTCCTAGATCTGCATCAGCTACATAACCATTAATATTTGTATATTCATCTCCTATCATTGAAAAGCTAATTAAATTAGAACTACCGCAGCAAGATGAAACCCGACCGCAGCAACCTTGTTGTGTATCTCGAGCAATCTCAGAATACTTTTCTTTTACTGTTTGTTTTATATTATTTGATGAATCCATCATTTAATTCCTTTCTTTTTCTCTGTTGATTAAATCTTCAGCTAATTTATAAATATCGTTAATTGGTCTTTCTTTAACCATCTTACCAAGCTTAATTGATTCTTCAATTTCAGAAATAGTGCACCCAATTTTTAAAGCTTCAGCAAAATGATAACGAAGACAAGGCAGGCAGTTGCCTCCAATAGAAGCACCTATTGAAATGAGTTCTGCTATTTTAGAATCTAAAATTGAAACAGAATTTTCCATATTGTTTATACCTCTGCTTTTTGTTTAATCATTTTCAATAAATCGCCTTCCGGTATAATACCAACAACACATCTGTTATTTTTCCGCAGCGTAAGCCGATCATTAAGACGAGTTTCATCATCTAAAAAATTGCTGTTGTTCAAATATTTTTTTAAGAAGCTAAAAAGCGAATTGTTATCAGGAGTATCCTTGTTTAATTGGTAGTAAACCCAGGTTCCTTCCTTTTCGGTTTTAAAGAAATCAGCATTCTTCAGAATATTTAGGGCTTTTGAAATAGAATACTGTGGAATTTGTATAGCATCCATTAACTCGCATACACAAAGATTTATATCTCTTTTAATAAAGAGATTAATTATCCGAAGTCTTGTTTCATCGGACAATGCTTTGAATTTTTCTACTGTTTTTTCCATATCATTCCTTATATGCCAATTGCTGCATACAAATATATGCCAATATTGGCATATTGTCAAGAGATTTTTTTAAAATTTCAAAACAATATTTAAAAAGTCACTTATTCGAAAATGTTAATTCTGATAAATAAATTGAAGGGGTCGATATTCTCTACTAATTTTGTGATGAACAATAAAAAAAGCCGCACAAAGCGGCTTCTTCATTTCATTAAACTTGAAATATTATTTTAGTAAATTCATTTTAATTGTTTTCATAAAATTACCGGCTTCAATTATTGCAAAATAAATCCCACTTGCCACTTTTCCCCCCGAAAAGCCTCTTCCATTCCAAGTAACTGAATAAGAGCCAATTGAATAATTAACATGATCAATTAAAGTAGCTACTAAAGAACCCTGAATATCATAAATTGCAAGATTAACTTTTGACTCACTGGGTATAGAGAATTGAATCTTAGTCTCTGGATTAAATGGATTTGGATAATTCTGTGAAAGTTTATAAGTTTTTGCTGGTTTGGAAATTGACTAAATTCCGACTGTAGATTTATGAGGATCTCCATGACACGGCTCGCAATCCATTTTAGTCATTACATTATTTAATACGGCTGAACCATGGCATCCTTGACATGCAATTACAGATACTGGGACAGTAAATGTAGATGTAAAGGTACCTGCAAAATGAGCATTTAATACTTCTACTGTTTTTGCTGCAATGTCTCCGGCTATTCTTCCGCATCTTTCCTTTCTCTCTGTAGAAGACACTGTTTTTTTGGCAACTACACACCATTGACTTACTGAAGAGTGGCATAATGGGCTTCCGGAAATATTAGATGGTAAAGTCCCTTCATAATTCTTAGTTGTATATGTGAAATTATTTGCAGCTTCAGTTGGTAATTCTTGAGAACAATACCAACCCCATATTTCATTGATTAGAGCTTCTGAAGTTGCTTTGTCAACAACAGAGCTAATTATCGCGGCAGAACCATTTAAAGTACCACATAGTGAGCCCCAACCAATACCACCACCTCTACCAAATAACATAATTTCCATAGGAATATTTGTCCATGGCTCCCCAAGTTTAGCACTAAGTAATTCAACAATTGCACCAAAAACTCCGGCAGCACAGTCTTTTCCGTTCCAGTAAAGAAAATGTCCTTTTTCTCTTGCTTCATTTACATCAAGTTCAGCATAAGGTAAAGGCCAAGTTACTTTTGTATTTGCTAAAATTTTTCCACTAGCTAAAGTGTTTAAGCCTGCAACTCCTACAACAGCTCCTATTGCATATTTAGAAGTATTAGTTAAAAAATCTTTTCTTGTAATTTTCTTGTTTCCATCACTATCCTCTTATTTTTTTGTTATGAATTTGATTTAACTTAGTTATAACATTAAAAATTTTTCTAAATTTTCGTTCATAATTCAAAACCTTATTAAAGTACTCAATAGATTCTTCTATATTTAGGGATATCCAGAGCATACCCAATGCTAAATTCTTTTCAAAATCATTTAATTTGCATTGATAAGATTCTATGTCATAAATGATTTCAACACATGGGCATTCATCTTTTGCAAAATCACACTTTAATAAGCAATTGATATTATTCATTAGTAGATAATAAAAATCATCAAATGCTTTTCGGATTAGACCGAGTTTTATATTGCAAATAACAAGTTTCTTTTTAGCACAATTATTTTTTGGATGTTTTAATAATACCTTCTCAAATTCACTTAGTGCCAAATTGAATTTTTTTGTTATATAATATTGATTTCCGAGCATTTCACACATGATATTAATTCTTTATCAACCAATGTGCCAAAAGCTAGCACATAAACTTTTTTCGCTATAAAAATATTTACCATGCAATTAAGTATGAAGATTGACTGAGAATGTGCTATTTTGATAAAAAATTAAGGTTTTTTGGAATGTTAAATTGAAATTTATAAATAAAGATTTTTATTTTTTTTAAGGGATTTATTGATAAAATTATTTTTTTGCAACATTTTGCAACACTTAATAATTATTTTAGGAATGAGTTAATTTTTATTTACAATGGTTTGCAACAGTGTTGTAATTATATATCTAATTTTTTAAGAGACCTGTGAATTGTACTTCTATCAACTCCTAATATTTTTGCAACTTTAGTTTTATTCCAGTTATTCTGTCTAAGTAAACTTAAAATAGTTTCGGTTTTTTCGTCTTTTTCAATTTCTTTTATTGTTAATAGTTCATTGCACTCTTCATTATTTCTTATAATTGGAGGTAGAGAGCAAGAGCAAATGTAATCATTACGCTTAGAGCGAATAAAACTATATTCAATAGTGTTTTCTAATTCTCTCACATTGCCTGGCCAACTGAAATTAAAAAGAATTTCAAGTGTTTTTGAGTCTGCAGAAGTAATATTTTTTTCATACTTTTTGTTAAATTTTTTTATGAAATAATCTATAAGTAAAACAATATCATCTCTGCGATCTCTTAAAGGTGGAACGTGAATTGGAATTACATTTAACCTATAAAAAAGATCCTCCCGAAATCGATGAGATTTTATTTCTTCTTCAATATTTTTATTAGTTGCAGCAATAATTCTAACGTCAACTTTTCGAGAGATTGATTCTCCTATTCTCTCAAATGTGCCTTCTTGTATAACCCTTAAAAGATTTGTCTGCATTGAATAAGGCATTTCAGTTATTTCATCTAAGAGAATTGTACCGCCGTCAGCATATTCAAATCTACCAATTCTATCTTTATTAGCATCTGTGAATGCACCTTTAATATGACCAAATAGTTCACTAGCTAAAAGGGTATCCGGCAAAGAAGCACAATTAACTTTTAAATATGTTTTATCTCTACGCAAACTTGATTCTTTTATTGCATTTGCTATAAGTTCTTTACCAACTCCAGTCTCACCAGTAATCAAAACATTTGCTTCACTTTTGGAAATTTCTTGAATTGTTTTAAATAAATCCTTCATCACCTTAGATTTGCCAACAATACCATAAAAATTATCCGTGTTCTTTAAGTATTGTTCAAATTGAGTTTCTAATTTGGGTCTGAATGATATAATACCACCATAAGGTTCATCATCATCATCATTTAATATCGATACATTAAGAATAATTGGAATTAAATCGCCCTTATGATTTTGCAATGAAGATTCAAGGTCCATAATATTTTTACCTGAATGCAATATTCCTGTTATAGGACAACCAATTAAGCATCTTTCAGATTTACAAAAAGATCTGCATACTTTTCCAATAACCTCTTCACTTTTTATACCTGTAATTTGGCTTGCAGATTTATTGACAAAAATAATTTTAAATTCTTTATCAATAATATAAATCCCTTCAGATAAAGAATTGAGAATTTTCAAACTATTTGGGATTAAAAAATCTTTCATGTTATTGATTGCTTTTAAGAAATATTTTACTTCTATAAAAATAAGAAGATTTTATTAAAATTGAATTAGAAATATTATTTAACTTTTTAGAATGTATATGTAGTACATGCGGAGAGAGTGGGATCCCTCAATAGGGGCCCCTTTGGGAGAACCCACGGTACCCTTATGAGTACACTACCTTTCCAGGGTAGCCAATTCAACCTCTCTTGCACCTCTCCTAAAATATATTAAAAAAGTTAAATAATATTTCTTTCTTTTAACAAATTATGTACATCAATACTTTTAAAGAACAATTCTCTTTGCAGAGCTTCTGAGAGTATATTAAATTTTTCAGTCTATATAATTTCCCAAAGACGATGCGTTTTAATAAATTTACTTTTTCCGAAAACCCTAAATAAATAATAGACAATTCAGTTATAATAGAATTTATTGTGGGCTATAATTTGATAAAAATTTAAATATATGGTTAATCAACAAATATTAAAGAAAATACAATAAAAGTAAGCCAGCTAATTAACCACCCCAAACAAATAAATACTAAAAAAATTACAATTTCGTAAGATTTTACCCAATTAGTAATTTTATGTCGAAATGTATTTATTGACATAATATTCTCCATTTTGTTAAAAACTATCAAAAAATAAACCAACTTAAAACTTCAAAAATGTTATAAAAACTAAATTTAGTTTTCTGAGATATGAGAAAGCACCAATTATTAATTCCATTAACAAGAAATAAAATTATAAGTTGACCTAAATAAATAGTATTAATTATATGTTTTATTAAAAATAAGGTTAAAAATTAATCAAATTAAAATATTAGATTAGTAACTCTTCTTGGCATTTTTTTTGTCATATTTAAGAAAATTTTAATGATTGAAATAAAAAGGTACAATATGAAAAAATTACTCTTGTTCATTCCAATTCTACTGTTAATTATTTTATCAGCTTGTTCAGAAAAACCTAAAGAAAAACCAGAACCTGAAAAACAAGTAAATACACCTCCTGAAATACATCAAGTTATAGTAAATGAGAAAAAAGATGCCAGTACTTATTCTTATATAAATGTAACCGAGAATGATAAAAATTACTGGATAGCCGTTACAAAAATGAATGTTGACAAGGGCGATACTTTATTCTTTTCACAAAGTATGGAAATGAAAAATTTTGAAAGTAAAGCATTAAATAAAACTTTTGAAACAATATTATTTATAGATAAAATTTCAACTCCTGAAAATCCTGCAAGTGTTGTCCCACACCCAAAAATAAAACCCGTTGAAAAAACAGAAGTTAAAATAAACAGACAAAAAGGAAGCGTTTCAATAAAAGAGCTTTTTGTAAATAAAAATTCTTACAAAGGAAAAGAAATAATTGTTGAAGGAAAAGTAACTAAGCTAAATAAAGAAATAATGCACCGTAATTGGATACATATACAAGATGGAACTAACCATAATGGAGAATATGATCTATTGGTTACAAGCAACGATTTAGTCACAGTTGGTTTATATGTAGTTATGGAAGGTGTTGTTGCATTAGATAAAGATTTCGGTGCTGGTTATAGTTATCCAATTTTAATTGAAAATGCTAGACTAATTAAACAAACCAAATAATAAATAATCTTTTTATTAATAAAAAAAGCTGTTATAGTTTATAACAGCTTTTTACTTTTAAATAATTACTAACTGATGTTACGCAAAGCTGAAAGATGTCATCTTTTCACTGTTCACTTTTTGCGTAAGATGAGTTAATAAATTATTTTTTAATTGTACTAGCTCCAACAACTGCAATTGCAGTCATATTAATTATATCTTCTACAGGAGCATTTCTTTGTAAAACATGTACAGGTTTCTTCATTCCCATAAGTATTGGACCAATTACAGTTGCCTGTCCAATTCTTGCCATTAATTTATAAGCAATATTTCCGGAATTAAGATCAGGAAAAACCAATATATTAGCTCTGCTTTTTAAACTATTAAACGGATAATCTTTATTAATTATTTCAGGTATAAGTGCTGTATCTGCCTGCATTTCACCGTCAATAAGTAAATTAGGTTTTTTCTCCTTAACTATCTTAACTGCCTGTTGAACTTTAATTGATTCAGGTGAAATAGAGCTACCAAAATTACTAAATGAAAGCATAGCAACTTTAGGTACAATATCAAAATTTTCAACAGTATCTGCCGTAGAGATTGCAATTTCTGCAAGTTCTTCTGCATTTGGATTTATATTTACCGTTGTATCAGCAAAAAAGAATACATCATTCTTTGCAATAACAATATAAAGACCGGAAACAACTTTAAATCCATCTTTAACGCCAATACACTGTAGTGCAGGTTTTATAGTTCTTGGATAGTGGGCATTTAAACCGCCTATATAAGCATCGGCATCACCACTATCTATCATCATTGGTCCAAAATAATTTGTTTTATTCATTAGCTGAGTTGCTTGAACAAATGTAATACCTTTTCTTTTTCTTTTTTCAAAATATTTTTTTGCATAAGTTTCTCTTTTATTACTCTTTGTTGGATCTATGATTTCAAGTTCATTTTTATCATATCCTAACTCATTAATAATATCGGTTATAATTTTTTCGTCACCCAACAAAATTGGTTTTGCTATATTATCATTTACTACAGCATGAGCTGCACGAATTATTTTTTCATCTTCGCCATCAGAATAAACTACTTTTTTAGGATTTTGTTTAGCTTTTTGAACCATAACTCTAATTATTTCTTTCGAAAGTCCAAGTCTCTCTTTAAGTTGTTCTTTATATACATCCCAATCTTCTATTTTTATTTTTGCAACACCAGTATCCATTGCAGCTTTAGCTACAGCAGGAGCAACATTCCATAATACTCTTGGATCAAATGGTTTTGGAATAATATAATTTCTACCAAAAGAAAATTCTTCCCCTTCATATGCTCTCAAAACCATTTCTGGGACTTTTTCTTTAGCTAATTCAGCTAATGCCAAAGTAGCAGCCATCTTCATTTCTTCGTTTATGGATGTAGCTCTTACATCTAGAGCACCTCTAAATATAAAAGGAAATCCTAAAACATTATTTACCTGATTCGGATAATCACTTCTACCTGTTGCCATAATTATATCTTTTCTGGCAGAAGTTGCATCTTCATAAGTTATTTCAGGGTCAGGATTTGCCATTGCAAAAACTATTGGATCTTTACCCATACTTTTTATCATTTCTTTTGATACAACTCCTCCAATGGATAATCCGACAAAAACATCTGCTCCTTTCATAGCATCAGCTAGAGTGCCTTTGTCTTTATCTATTGCAAATAATTCTTTGTACTTATTTAAATCTTTTCTTCCTTTATGCAAACATCCTTTTGAATCGTACATAGAAATATTTTTTCTATGTACACCTGCTTTTACATATAAATTACAACAAGAAATTGCAGCTGAACCTGCACCATTAACAACAATCTTAATATCAGACATTTTTTTGCCTACAATTTCAACTGCATTAAGTAATGCAGCACAAGAAATAATAGCTGTGCCATGTTGGTCATCGTGAAAGACAGGAATATTCATTGTCTCTTTTAATTTTTCTTCAATTTCAAAACATTCCGGAGCTTTAATATCTTCTAAATTAATACCTCCAAATGTAGGTTCTAACATTTGTACAGTTTTGATAATATCTTTAGGATCTTCTCCTTTCAGTTCTATATCAAAAACATCTATGTCGGCAAATCTTTTAAATAATACACCTTTTCCTTCCATAACGGGTTTACCTGCTAGTGGTCCAATATTACCTAACCCCAATACTGCAGTTCCGTTTGAAACTACAGCAACTAAATTCCCTTTAGCAGTGTATTTATAAACATCATCTGAATTTTCTTTAATTTTACGGCAAGGCTCTGCCACCCAAGGTGTATAGGCTAAAGATAGGTCTCTTGAAGTTAAACAGGGTTTGGTAGTTACAACTTCAATTTTACCAGGTCTACCTTTTTTATGATATTCTAAAGCTTCTTCTAAATTACTTTTCATTTTATTTGAACTCCTATTTTTTCCGAATTTTTGAATTCGGACTTCCCCTAAAAAAATGAGATATTTTAAAATCTCTGTATAAATTAATTATAAATAAGATTAATAATATTAGAAATAATAAAAATCTTGCCACCTAAAATAAGTAAAATAGATTTAGTATCTAATTAATATATAAAAAAAACGGTATTACTAAATTAATAATACCGTTCATTTACTGAGATCTTATTAAGAATCTATCTTTTCCTTTTATTCTTTACCCTTTCTTTATTTGGAGTATTTCTATTATTATTTGGTCTCTGTGGCTGATTATTTCTACGAGGCTTTAATTCAGGCTGTCTAGTTGGTCTATCAATATTTCTTTTTTCTATTTTAGGTCTATAATCAACTTTAGGTCTGTTTTCTCTATAGATCTTATTCCGAGTATCTTTTTGTGGTCTAACATCTCTACTAATTTTATTTCCGTCTATATTTTTCGTCCTGTTTTTAGGTTCAACTTTAGATCTGTCATTTCTTTTATCCCTGTCTACAATATTTCTATTATTAAATGGTTCATACGATCTTACATAATTTTTATCCCTTTTATTTAGATCCCTAATATTGTCCACTCGTTTAATATCTCTAGTTACAATATTTCCTCTACTTCTTTCTCTAACATATTTTAGATCAACACCTCTATTTATAACTCTACCCCTATTATAACTATAGTTGTTTCTATATTTAGTTTTAGAATAAATTCTATACTTATATTTATTACTTGCAAAATAATTATAAACATTAGGTGAACAGAAATTATTATAGCTTACAAAATTCCAATAATTATATCCATAGTGGAAATTATTAGTAAAGCTAATTCCAATTCCAATTGAAAATTCAGCATAAGGTGGTAATGGAGCCCAGCCTATATAATCGTTATCATATCTCCAATCTACCCAGGCAGGTGCCCATATATTTCCCGGTACCCAAACCCAACCATAATAATCGTCATAATACCAACGACCATAATGGAAAGTTATATAACCAAAATCTTCGTCAGAATCCCAATACCAACCGTTATCTGTCGAAAACCATCTACCATATTTATAAGGTTGCCAATCATAACTTACACTTGAAGGTCTCCAAACATTTATCCCGCCTTTTAATTTATGCCAATTCCCGTATGATTGTAGTTCAGAATGGAAATAAATTCCCCTATCAACTGTAATATTTTCTTTAGCATTACTTTCTAATGAGAACAAACTAACTAATGCTAAAACAAAAATACTTAATCCTAATTTTTTCATAATGTCCTCCATCTTTATATGGAATTAAACAATCATTATGCCAATTTGGAAAGCTATATTTTTTTAATTTTAAGCAATAAATAAAGGATGAAGCGTACATTATAATAGACAGAGAGGAAATGATTTGTATACTAAAATTATCTTGTAAGTTTTCTATCCTTCCAAGAAAAATTACCAAATACACCGGATATAGCTAATATTAAAATATAAGGTAAATGAATAATTTCGGTTATAAGAAAATACTTTAATATTTTTTTATTAAATAGTAGGCTGCTGCCTTTGTACATAACAGCAAATTCTAGAATAATTTTCAGAAAAAATACTGATGCAAATAAAGGTAAATAAAAGTTAATATTATAAAATGATAAAACCAGTAAAGAAAACAAAAATAAATAGAAAAGAAAAATTAGTACTATTGATGTAACAGTACTCTTTAGTTCATAGAATAGTCCCTTACTTGCCCACCTTTTTCTTTGGTTATAAAATTCATTTAAATTTTTATTTGCTTTGGTAAAAGATAAAGCTTCTTTATTATAGCAAAATTTTATTTTATATTTTTTCTTTTTCCAAATTCTCTGCATTAATATTTCATCATCACCTGAGGACAAACTTAGTTGTCCGTCAAAACCACCAACTTCATCAAATACCTTTTTTCTGTAAGCAAGGTTTGCTCCATTGCAGATCAAAGGTTTATTAATCCCTATTAGTCCTGCTCCTGTAATTATCAAACTTGAAAATTCTAATTTTTGAAATTTATTAAATAATCCATTCTCTTCTAAAAATTCTACTGGCCCTGATATTAAAGCAGTCTTTTTATCAAAACCGTTCACCAATGTTTTAAGCCAATTGTTTTTGAGTATACAATCTGCATCTGTTGTTACAATAATATCACCTTTTGATTTTTCAATTCCATATCTAATTGCTCTTTTTTTATGAGCTTTACTTTCAAATTCAATTGGCACAGAAATTATATTTATATTTTTATCTTTAATATTAGTTTTAAGCTTTTCAAGTGAGTCGTCATTAGAAGAATCATTAACAAATATTACTTCATATTTTCCCTTTGGGTAGTTTTGATTTTCAATACTACTTAAAATTTGTAATATATTCTCGGATTCATTTCTAAATGGAATAATTATTGAGATATATTCTTCTATAATTCTGTCACCTTGCCATTTCTCTAATTTATTTAGACCTCTATAAATATTGACTATAAAACAGAAGTAGTAAATAATTATTGGAAAGAAAAGTATTAAAAAGATTTTCTCAAGCATTGTTTTTCTTAATTAAAAAGAAAAGTCCAATTATAGCAGGCAATAATATATTTATCAGAAATAAAAATATAGAAGAATTAAAAGCGTCCACATTAGTAATTCCGAAAGGAAGTAGAAAAAAAACAGCAGCACCTTCCCTAATCCCCAAATCACCAAATGAGACTGAAGGAATTACTGAATTAACAAACAAAACTAACGAACCAGCCCATACATAACCCAAGAAATTAAACTTAAAAGAAAATGCAGCTACTAAAATTGAAAATTGTAAAAGGATAGTAATAAAATGCATTATTGAGATTAAAAGCATATCATTTGCATATTTTGTTTTATTGAAGTTTAAGGAATTTATCTTTTCAATTCCTGAATTTACATTTCTATAATTTCTAAATCTCAACACAATGTTATCAAACCAGTAGCGAGGATTTTTTAAAACGATAATAAAAAAAAGAAGGAATAACAAAAGAACAATGAATAAAGGGATTATAATAATATTAGAAATGTGATAGTTAACACTTAAATAAATTACACTACCAATAGAGCCGACAAATATTACAATTATCAAAAGGAAAAACTTATCTAAAAATGTTGCACCTATTAATCTTAAAACCGGTTTATCCTTAAAAGCCAATGCTCTTCCAACATATTCTCCAACTCGTGCAGGTGTAAATGCTCCGGCTGATATGCCGTATATAAAAGATCTGAATATTTTTCTTTTATCTGATTCAGATAGCAACTTATTTGCTGTTAATTCCCATCTTCTGTATTGCAAGTATATATTAAGAAACATCAACCCAAAGGCTAATCCTATTAAATAATAGTTAGCATTTTCTAATGATTTAATTAATTCATTATGATCTAATTTGTATATTAGATACCATATTAGTCCAAAGGCAATAAGTAATTTTAATAATATAAGAATAGTTTTATTCTTTATTGCAAAATTAAGTATTGTATCTTTAATATTAGCTTTTTGAGTTATATTTGTATTATTCAATGTTGTCTACTTATCCGGAATTTTTTACTTTAACATATATATTTTAAACAAATGGAGCTTGAATGCACTTAAATTATAAAGAAATTCCAGGTTATCCAAAAATATTTCTGGATTATATTTATGATTATGAAAAAGTAAGTCATTTATATAAAAAATATTTCAGAAATAAGGATGAATATTTATCACATTTTAAAAAAATTATTGATAATTATTCAAAAAGGAATTTTGATCTTCACGGAATAGTTTCTAAACAATATTCTGATTTTACGCCCTCTGAAATTACACAAAATAATATTGATAAATTAAAATCTAAAAAAACTTTAACCGTTGTTACCGGTCAACAGTTAGGAATACTTGGCGGACCATTATATACTATTTATAAAACTTTAACTGCAATAAAGCTATGCAAAGTTTTATCTGAAAGATATAATGATTTTAATTTTGTCCCTGTCTTCTGGTTAGAAGGCGATGATCATGATTTTAATGAAGTAAATTCAATTGGAATTCTGAATTTAGAAAATGAATTTAAGGCAATTAAATACGGTGAGAATATTTCTAACGATGATGATAGAATAAGTGTAGGGAAATTAAAATTTAATGAAGATATAAATATTTTTTTCGATGAAATTAAATCTTCAATAAGAGAAACTGAGTTTACAGAAGGATTATTAAATAATCTAAAAGATTATTATAGGCCTAATAATTCATTTAAAGAATCATTTAAAAAATTGATATTCTCGTTATTCGATAAATACGGTCTTATAGTTTTTGATCCACAAGAAAATTCATCTAAAGAAATATTAAAACCTATTTTTAAGAAAGAGATAAATGATTTTAGAACAAATACAGAAAAAGTAATAAAAGTCAGCGCTGACCTTGAAGAGACTTACCACGCACAGATAAAGGTAAAACCTGTTAATCTATTTTATAGTGATGATGAAGGTAGATATCTAATTGAACCAACTGATACAGGATTTAGATTAAAAGGAAAAAGGACAAAATTTACAAAAGATGAATTGCTTTCATTAATAGAGAATTCACCAGAAAAATTTAGCCCAAATGTATTACTTAGACCAATTTGTCAGGATTATATTTTCCCTACTGCTTTCTATGTGGGAGGACCAAGTGAGATTGCTTATTTTGCTCAATTACTGCCTATGTATAAGTTATTCAATCTTGAAGAACCAATACTTTATCCTCGTAAATCAGTTACATTAATTGAAAATAATATTAATAAAACAATTGGCAAATTTAAATTAGATATAAAAGATGTTTTTATTGAAAAGTACGAATTAGAAGAAAAAATAATATCTTTATTATCAGGTGATAATACTGATGAAATATTTAAGAAAGTTAAAGACGAATTTGAGATTACTTTTGATAAATTAAAAGATAAGTTATTTGAAATTGATAAAACCCTTAGTGATGTAAGTTCAAAATCTCAAGATAAAATATTAAGATATTTAGACGAACTAAAAAATAAGACTGATAATGCAGTTAAGAGAAAAAACGAGACCTCTGTAAATCAAATAAACAAAATATCTTCTGCATTATACCCTAGTTCTAATCTACAGGAGAGAGAATTAAACTTTATTTATTTTGAAAATAAATATGGAAAAGAAATATTAGACAATATTTACAGTGAATTAGATATTGACAATTATGAACATCAATTAATTATGTTGTAATATAATTATTGTTAAATATACTAAACTAATCGTCACTGCGAGGTTTTCGTTAATAGACGAAAGACGAAGCAATCCATCAATTTATAAATTTCAGTTTTTCTAAATAGATTGCTTCGCTCCAAAATGTCGCTCGCAATGACTATCTTAAAAAATTATTTTAACAGCTTATACCTTTAACCTGTTCTATGAAATCCGGATTAGATATATTTACACATTCAAAACCGTTAACATTCCCCCCATTTTTTAGCAACATTGATAAAACGGCAAATGACATTGCAATTCTGTGATCACCAAAACTCTCAAATTCAGATGTATCAACTTTTACATTGTCATGAAAACTAAAACCGTCAGATTTTTCTTCTACTTCAATATTTAATTTTCTAATATTTGTTACAATAGTATTAATCCTATCAGATTCTTTATATCTCAACTCTTCTGCATTTTCTAAAATAAATTCACCCTTTGCAAATAATCCGGCTATTGTAAGAATTGGTAATTCATCAATTAAATTTGGTATATCACTTTTATCAATTTGAATATTTTTAAGTTCGCTTGATTCTACAAATATATCGCAATAAGGTTCGGCAGCATTATTAATTACATTTTCAAATTTGATTTTAGCTCCCATTTTTTTCAGATGATTTACGAATCCCAATCTGCTATCATTTAAAGAAACTTTTTTTAATAACAAGTATGAGTTTGGTGTAAGCAAAGTAAGTACAATAAAATATGCAGCTGTAGAAATATCAGATGGAACAAAGAATTTTGATGGATTTGGATAATCTTTTTTTGAAACAAAAATAATTTTACCTTCTTCATTTTTATCAGTTTTTAAATTCAACATTTTTTCTGTGTGATTGCGGGAAGGAATTTTTTCAATAATCTTTGTTTCTCCTTCGCAATGAAGCCCGGCAAAAATTATTGAACTTTTTACTTGAGCACTAGCAACCGGAAGAGTATAATTTATTGCCTTAATATTTTTTGATGGATTTATTTTTATTGGAAGTTTAAAATCATTTGATTCAATATTTGAGCCCATTTGAGTCAATGGTTCAATTATTCTCTTCATCGGTCTTTGTGAAAGAGATTCATCACCGGTTATTATAGATTGGAAGTTTTGTGCCGCAAGTATTCCGCTTAAAAGTCTTGCAGTTGTTCCTGAATTGCCGGCGAATAATGCGTCTTTTGGCTTATCGAAATTCTTAAATCCTTTCCCTTTTACTTTAATTTTTCCATTATCCTCAAATATTGCTGCTCCCAATTGTTCAAGACATTTCCAAGTTGTTTTTACATCTTCTCCATTTGAAAGATTATTAATTTCCGACTCCCCTTCCGCCATTGCTGAAATCATCAATGATCGGTGAGAGATTGATTTATCACCGGGGAGAGCTAGTTCGTTTTCTATCTTATTTATATGTTTAAAAAAGTACATTATATTTATTAAACATTAAAATACAAAAGATTTTGCTTCTTTAAATATTATTTCTTAGACTGATTTTTATTCATATAACAAATGGAGGTGCTTTATGAATACCAACATTAATTTATTACCCTCCCACTACAAACTTTCAAGCGGTATATATTTATATACTATAAATGCAAAAGGATTTAATAAAGTAAAGAAGATGCTGCTGTTAAAATAAAAAAAACTAATTATAACTCACTCCTTAAAAACAAGGTGAAAAGGGGTGAGTTTTTTTTATTTTAATTTTAATTATAGGATAGAAAGTGAGATACATATTTAAAAATAAAACAAGATTTCTTTTAGACATAGTAATTATTTTATTTATTGCTATACAAGGATGTAACAGCTTTCCGGTTGATGCACAGCCACCAAAAGACCCAAGGAATTATACTTGGACTTCAGATACACTTTCATTTTCTGGAAGTGCACAAGTTCTTATGAGAAGTATTTGGGGAAGTTCAACAAAGGATGTTTATGCTGTTGGTCATAATGACCAAAGTCTTGGTGTTATGTGGCATTATGACGGTAATAAATGGACAGATGTAAAATTAAACACTCCATTTCAAGGTGGTAATATTTCAGGGACAATAACTTTAAGTTCTATATATGGATTTTTGTCAAATAATATATATGCCGTTGGTGATCATTTTAGAAAGGACCCTGCCTCCCCTCCTAATCTTTTATTTACAAGCAGGATTATACATTTTAATGGCTCTACCTAGATAGATGTTAATCTACCAAGTTTGGGAGGTTGGTTAAACACAGTTTACGGAACTAGCAGCAGCAATGTTTGGACCGGTGGGCACGATGCCATTTACCATTATGACGGAGTAAAATGGACAAGGGATTCTATTTCGGTTATTGTTCCTTCTGGTAGTTTTTTTCAACTTACAGCATTATCCTCATATAACGCAGATATATATGCGCTTGGCTTAACAGATGACAATGCTGCGAATTTTACTCATTATTTTTTTAAAGAAAACAATTCAAATATATCAGTAATTGATACATTTTATAGAGCAAACGGTATAAAATTCGGTAATACACTTTGGACAAGTAAGAATGGCTCTTTATATTCTGTTGGACATAAAGGTGTATATAAATATAATGGCTCTACTTGGTCTAATATTCTTAAAACAGGTCCTTTTTTAAGTGGTATATCCGGAACTGATGATAACAATATTTTTGTGGTCGGTCATTTGGGACAAGCGTATCATTTTAACGGAACAGACTGGAAGAATATTGCCGACAAATTTAGCAAAGATTCCGGTACTTTATATGCTTCGGTATGGACAGACGGAACGGAAGCGTTTATATTAGAACAGCCTCAAACAGGCTTCCCACAAAAAACAGTTGTTTGGCACGGTAAGTAAAAATAATATTTAGTGATATTATCTTGTTAGATGACTTCACATTTTTATTTATTATTAGTCCAATATTTTATCAATTCTTCCAATTCTTTAGTTGAATATTCTGTGTCTTTATACATCCCTTTCTTAATCCTTTGTCTCATAGCTTCAAATAATACGACTGCTGCCGCAACAGATACATTTAAACTTTGCACCATCCCTTGCATTGGAATGATAAATTTCTCATCAGCTAGTTCTTCTGCTTCATTCGATAAACCTCTGTGTTCGTTGCCAAATACAATTGCACTGTTTTTTGTAAGATCCAATTCATAAAAATTTTTATTTGCATTTAAAGAAGTTGCATAGATTTTATAACCTGATTTATGAAAATTATCATAGCACTCTCTTACTGTTTTATATTTTAATTTTTCCACCCACTTGTATGCAGAAGCAGAAGATTTTTTACCTATCTTTGGAAATTTTTCTTCGTTATAAATTAAAGATACTTCCCGCACACCAACTGCATCACAAGTTCTGAAAATAGCGCTTACATTGTGCGGATCGTGAATATTCTCTAGGATAACTTTAAGAGATTTTTGCCTTTTGGAAGCTACAGAAAGGATTTTATTTTTTCTATGTGGAGTTCTATCCTTTTCCACTAATTACTTTTATTAAATACTAATTTAAAAATTTGTTTATGCTTTGTCCCCATTGCTTTATCAATTTTAATCTTTTTTACATCAATATTGAGATAAAAAGCTGATAGCTCTAAAATTTTGTTTATTACAGTATCTTCGTCGTGTGCCCAACATTCACATCCAGTTATACTTGGAACTTCTGCTGTATATCCGTCATTTGTAAATTTGACTATTAAATCTAATACCATATTAAAAAATAGGATTAATAAATATTGAGGACAAGTCTTGTAATTTAGCTGTCATTACGAACGACTGAAAGGAGTGAAGTAATCTGCAGTATTGAAAAAAAGCTGCCATGGACTATTCCGTGACAGCTTAGAATATTTAGGACTAAAACATAAAGGTATCAATATCCAAAGTTTTTGGATTACCCAAAAGAACAAACTGCAAGTTATTCATATATTTTTTACAAACATTAAGAATTTCATCTAAAGTAACTTGCTGCATATATTCTTTATACTTTTCACTTTCAGTAAAACCTACACCGGATAATTCATAAGCTGCTAAAACATTTGCTTGTGAAGCATTTGTCTCATTTCCCAAATAATATTGGGTAATCATTACATTTACTTTATTTCTAAGTTCATCATCAGTCACTTTTTCAGATGATATTTTTTCTACTTCTGTTCGCATTACTTTTATCGTTGTGTCAGGATTAACTGCAGTTACATAAATAAAACCAAAGTTAGAAAATCTAGCGGCAGAACCTGCAGCCGGAGCATAAGAAAGACCTCTATTAGTCCTTACCTCTTGAAACAATCTATCTCTTAGTATAGAAGAAGCTATTCTCATCGTGTAAAAATCTTTAGTCCCAAAACTTGGTGCGGAAAAACTACCTTGTATATAATTAGTTGGTAAATCTCTTTTTACTACTTTAATTGATGGTGTCTGATGATTTACTTCAGGATAACTTATATAATGAAAATCACCGGCAGATAATTTACCAAAAGAAGCTTTTACCATTTTTTCTACTTCAACTCTGTCGGTATTTCCAACAACAACTAGAAGCATTTCTGATGTGTTCATTCTATTAGCTAAATAAGATTTAAGCTGACCTCCTGTAAATGATGTAACAGTTTCAATTGTACCACTTACACTTATTGAATATGGATGTTCAGTATAAAAAGCATCAATACTTAGTTGCCCTAAATAAGGATCAGCATTATCTACATTTTGTTTTATAGCAGAAATAATTTGCGCTCTTTGCACTTCTACATCACTGCTGTCAAATACAGGATTTAGAAGAATGTCAGCAAAAATTTTCCAAGATGCTTCGAAATTTTCATTTACACAGGTTAACTGCAAAGAGGAATAATCCATACTTGAATTTGAAAATATTTTTGAATCCATTTTTTCAAGCATGGAATTAAGTTTATCTTTTGGATAATTTTTTGTTGCTTCTTGTGCAACTATTAAAGCAAAGTTTTCAATACCAGCTGTTTCTGGTGTTAGTACAGCAGCACCGCCTTTCAAATAGATATTTGCTGAAATAATATTTGTTGAAGTGTTCTTTTTTAGAATTACTTTTAATCCGTTAACGGTAAAAGATTCCGTATCAGAAGCAAAAGTTAATCCGCTAATTCCAATAACAATTAGGAATATTGATAATTTAAAATTTCGCAATTTCATTTTTTTCTCCTTAATAATCTTTTTATAAACCAAGTTTAGCTTTTACCTGTGGAGAGACCAAAACACCTTCCACATGTTTTTTACCGATAACATATTCATTCAAATAATCATTTATATCATCTATTGTAACTTTTTTAAGATTATCAATATAATTCAAATAATAATCTAATCCTGCAATTGCCCACCAATAACCTACAGTGTGAACAAACTGTGAAGGTCTTTCTCTGCCGTATTGATCATCGATTGCTAAAATAGTTTTTGCACTTTCAAGTTGTTCATCAGTATAATAATTTTTAGATGTCATTTTATTCAATTCATCATAAATTGCTTTAACACACTTTTTAAAATTTTGCGGAGAAGTTTGAGCAAAAACAGTTATTGGTGCACCGTGATTTAATGTATTATAACCTAACTGTATTCCATAAGCCAAGCCAGTCTCTACAATATTTTTATAAAACTTAGAAGTCTTTTGACCCATAATATATGAAAGAACATCAGCAGCATAAGTTGCTCCAGGATCTTCAGATACATTTGGACCTTGCCATTCAATATATAGACCTACAAAGTTTATTGGTTTTTCTACAACAACAGTTTCAGTTTTTTGAATTGGTGGATGTGCTGGTATTTCCAAATAGCTAAATGGATCTTTTCCATTTTCCCATTTAGCAAAGACTTTCTCTGCTAATGCAAAACCTTGTTCAGGTGTAATATCACCTGATAATATCAAGGCTGAATTATTAGGAATATAAAATCTATTTTGAACAGTCTGCATTTTTTCAGTTGTGGCAGTCATAATTATATCCCTGTCACCGATCACATTTTTTCTGCTATAATATTTCCACCATACTTTTTTATCAACTGCTACTACTAAATGGAAGAATGGATTAGATTCATTTCTATCATATTCACCTGTAACAACAGGTCTTTCGTTTACAAGCTCTTCCTGTTTAAATAACGGACCTGATATAGCGTTGTACATAAATTCCATTGCAGGTTCAACACTATCCTTAGGAACAGTAAAGAAATAGTTTACTCTTTCATTACTAGTAGTACCATTCCAGCTTGCGCCTAATTCGTTAAGTCTTTCCATATATCTTTTTTGATTAGGAATGGTTTTATTGGCTTTAAAAAACATATGCTCGTAAAGATGTGAAAGACCATCGTATTCAGGTGGTTCAGTGTATGCACCGTTTTTTACATTAATCTCTACTGTTATTAAAGGTACAGCAGGGTTGTGAATTACAATTACATCTAATCCGTTATCCAGAGTTTTAGTGTAAATATCATACTTTTGAGCAAGTGTATTTACTGATAAAATACCTGTTAACAGTAGAGTAAAAAGAAAGATATTTATCTTATTCATTTTTCCCTCTAATTTTAAAATAGTTATTTGAAAATTTGATTTCTTTAATAATTTAGAACATTAAGCTAAAAAGATACTCATTTATTTACAATTCCGTTTATCATAATTAATCCTTTAATTTAGGTCGAAATAGATGTAAATTGTACCAATTCTAAATTTCATTAAATTATAAATTATGAAAACAAAAAGTATATTTTTATTACTCTTTTGCTTACTCACCTTATTTATTAATAGTTGCATTTTATTTAAAGAAAAACCTGTTGAAGCTAAAAATGGAATGGTAGTTTCAGCAAGTGAAAATGCATCAAAAGTTGGAGTTGAAATCTTAAAAAATGGGGGAAATGCGATTGACGCAGCAGTAGCTACTGGCTTTGCTTTAGCTGTAACTTATCCACAGGCCGGAAATATTGGGGGAGGTGGATTTATGGTAATACATTTAGCTAATGATAAAAACACAACTATTGATTACAGAGAAAAAGCACCTTTAAAAGCTTTTAGAGATATGTATCTCGATAGTGCAGGAAATTTTATTCCGGAGTTAAGTCAGACAGGTGTAACATCAGTTGGTGTACCTGGGAGTGTTTCAGGTATGCTTTATGCTTTAGAAAAATATGGCACTATGAAATTAGAAAATATAATTCAACATGCAATAGACTTAGCAAAAAAAGGTTGGATACTGGATAAATGGAATATTGAACAATTCAATTATTATTTTTCTGAATTTAAAAAATATCCATCCTCCAATAAAATTTTTACGAATAAAGGCAATCACTTCAAAGAGGGTGATAATTTTACCCAACCTGATTTAGCTTCTACTTTTGAGTTAATAAAAAAAAATGGAATTGATGGTTTCTACAAAGGAAAAATTGCTGATTTTATGATAAAGCAAATTGATTCTATGGGTGGATATATAACTCAAACTGATTTGGATAATTATAAACCTGTAGAACGAGAACCGGTTATAGGTACTTACAGAGGATATAAAATTGTAAGTATGCCTCCGCCAAGTTCGGGGGGAATTGCTTTAATCGAGATGTTAAATATTCTTGAAAATTATTCTTTTAATCAAAATGAATGGAATACAATTGAGTATGTTCACAAATTAGTTGAAGCAATGAAATACACTTATGCAGACAGAACAAAATATTTAGGTGATCCGGATTTTTATCCTATTCCAAAAAATGAATTGATCTCAAAAAAATATGCTAAAACTATTTTTGACTTGTTTCACAAAGCTAAGACAAGCAAAATAAAAGTTAAAGCAACACCCTCTGAAGAAATCTCCCATGGTAAATTTATAAATTATAAAGAATCAACTGAGACAACACACTTTTCAGTTTATGACAAATATGGTAATGCAGTTAGTGTAACAACAACTTTAAATTCATCTTTTGGTTCAAGGATTGTTGTTGATGGTTCAGGTTTTTTACTTAATAATGAAATGGATGATTTTAGCTCTAAACCAGGGGAGCCGAATATTTACGGCTTACTTGGAAGTGAAGCAAATTCTATCCAACCCGGTAAAAGAATGCTAAGTTCTATGACTCCGACAATTGTACTAAAAAATGATAAACCTTATCTAATTGTAGGATCTCCCGGCGGATCACAAATAATAACTTCTGTATTACAGACTATTATAAATGTTTTAGATTTTAATATGGATATTAAACAAGCTGTTGATGCGCCTAGGTTTCATCATCAGTGGCTCCCCGATAAAATATTTTACGAGAAAGATACTTTTTCAAATCAATTAAAAAATGAATTAGCTTTACTTGGTTATTCTTTTGAAGAAGAGAAATTAGATAAAAGAAAAATCGGTATGCTTGCTGCAATTATGATTGAGAAAAATTCTATCCTTGGTGCATTTGATAAAAGAGGTCCGGGAAAAGCTTGTGGATATTAATCATCTTGAAAAAAAATTAGACCTGATAAATTTGAAGCGTTCTTAGAGGACATTAAAAAGCCCGAAATCTTGACGAAATCGGACTTTTATTTGCGGGGCCGACGAGACTCGAACTCGCGACCTCCTGCGTGACAGGCAGGCGTTCTAACCAGCTGAACTACGACCCCAATATTTTTATATGAACTATAAATAAAATTAATATTATTTATTATTTTAATTTCTTAGCGACCTTCCCGATTTATCGGGACAGGCGTTCTAACCAGCTGAACTACGACCCCAATATTTTTATATGAACTATAAATAAAATTAATATTATTTATTATTTTAATTTCTTAGCGACCTTCCCGATTTATCGGGACAGGCGTTCTAACCAGCTGAACTACGACCCCAATATTTTTATATGAACTATAAATAAAATTAATATTATTTATTATTTTAATTTCTTAGCGACCTTCCCGATTTATCGGGACAGGCGTTCTAACCAGCTGAACTACGACCCCAATATTTTTATATGAACTATAAATAAAATTAATATTATTTATTATTTTAATTTCTTAGCGACCTTCCCGATTTATCGGGACAGGCATTCTAACTTCCATCTTTGTTAAAAAACTTCGGCGGACAAGCTATCAAACGGAGTTTATACCAATGCTATCGATAACACCTTTTGTCATATCATTTTTTCAAAAAAGCGAATCAAATATATGATTATGGGTTTCTAAAATCAACTTTTTTGAATTATAATTGAATTTTAATTTATTATTTATACTCCAAAAGAAATACCAACTGATTTTGCTACTTCCACAGCCTGTGTATCTTCTTTAACTAATTTTAAATTAGCAACTGCTTCATCAATACTAACATGTTTAATTTCTGTACCTTTTAATGCTGCCATTCTACCAAATTTACTTTTTGATGCCATTTCAATAGCATATGCACCATATTTAGTAGATAAAATTCTATCAAATGGAGTTGGACTACCACCTCTTTGTAAGTGACCTAAAACAGTAACTCTGGTTTCTCGACCTGTATTTGCTTCAATATTTTGTGCAACTAACTCTCCTATTCCACCTAATCTTTTAGGGTCTGTCCTTTTTAAATCATTTCCCTTTAAAACCATAGTTTCACCAATAGCTTTTGCACCTTCAGCTACACAAACTAAACTAAATTTTTTCCCCATCAATTCTCTTTTGTGTATTTGTTCATAGACTTTCTCCCAAGAATATGAAAATTCAGGAATTAGAATTATATCAGCACCACCAGCTATTCCACCGTGTAAAGCAATCCATCCTGCATATCTACCCATTACTTCTACTACTATTACTCTGTGATGTGAAGATGCTGTTGTGTGTAATCTATCAAGTGCTTCTGATACTACAAATACCGCAGAATCGTGACCAAAAGTTTGATCGGTTGCGTTAAGATCATTATCAATTGTTTTGGGTACTCCAATTACATTCAGACCTTCCTCACCAAGTTCTTGAGAGATGTGCATTGTGCCATCACCACCAATAGCAATAAGAGTATCTAAATTCCAGGCTTCAAAATTTCTTTTAACGGCCTCCACTCTATTTTCAATTACTATCTTACCATTTTTTTCAACCGGCCAATGGAAAGGATCTCCTTTATTTGATGAGCCTAATATTGTTCCGCCTTGTGCAAGTATTCCAGACACATTACTGTTCTTAATTTCTTTAGCTCTTCCTTCAACCAGTCCTTCAAATCCATCAAGAATTCCAAGAACAGACATTCCATAATCCTGGGCTGGTTTTGTAACGCCTCTTATTACCGCATTTAGTCCCGGGCAATCTCCACCTCCGGTCAACACTCCAATTCTTCTAACTTTTTTTGACATATTCTTTAACTTATTTTTTGTGTCGTTTTAAAATGAATCTTTGCAACTTTATTTAATTCTTCCTTACCATATTTTTTAATAAAATCTTTTGCAGATTGTTCTACTTTATTTGAGGCACCTTTTAAAAAATTTATATTATATTTCTTTTTAGTTGTTTCAAACCATTTTATAAACCTTTCTCTGGCTAATATTGAAGCAGCCGCAACAGCTGTATATCTTTCAGCTTTTGTATATTGATGCAAAATTAACTTCTTCCCTTTTTCTTGCAATGATCTTATTATTAATTTTTCATCCCCAAATTTATCACTTATTGCTTCTTCCACAGAATGATTTGATAAGATATTTTCTAACACTTTTGCATGTGCCCATGCTAGTAATCTATTCAAGTTTCCAATTTTAGAATATAGTTCGTTATATTTTTCAGGGTTAATAACAATTATATCCGATCTATCTTTTATTATTTTATTTATCTTATTAGCTATTTCTAGTATTACTGAATCAGGTAATTCCTTGCTATCTTTTACTCCGATTTTTTTTAACTCTATTATTGTTTTTTTATCAACCAATACACCAGCAACAACTAATGGTCCGAAATAATCGCCTTTACCTGATTCATCAGTACCAATATAAATTTCAGGTTCTATTAAATGATTATTATTAAACTCAAAAAATTCTTTTCCAAATATTATTTCGTTTATTTTTAAATAAAAGTCGCTTTCTTTATTACCTTGTAAAACTTTTTTAATACCTTTTTTACCAAAATACACTAAAAATTTTAATCCATTTTTGCCTGAAGTTAAATCGCAATTAAAATTAAATTTATCTTCATTAATCTTAGAACTAATAATTCCTTTATCAGCTAAATTATTTATTTCTTTTTCAATAATTTTTTTAGCTTGTAGTTTAATAGTATCCAAATTAAGCTTTTTTAAAAGTTAAATATATGATTATTTGAATTATATATTATTGTTGATAAGAAATATAAAGAATTGTCTAAATATATTATATCTACTTCTTCTCTTTTTAAATGTGAAGAAGTAGAATTAATAAATTTATTTTTCTTTTTGTGACCAAGGAGGAACTACTCCCACGCTTCTGGCATATGCTATTAATTGTCCTAAATGTTCGTGGTTATGAGTAACAATCGTAAGTATTATTCCAATTTTAGAAGATTTATGATTATTAAAAAAATCAACTTTATCATGAAGAGCTTTTACATCTACTTTAGAAATTACATCGTTATCGTGTACGAAGGATTTCTTAAGTAGCGCAATTACATCTGCTTTTTTAGTAACAGTTTTTTCCATATCAAATGATACTTTTTCTGTTGATTTTATTCCTAAATACTGAGGAATAAAAAAATTAGCAACTGCAACATGTACTATTGTTTCACTTACTGATCTAATTCCTTCTGATGGTCTCCAAGAATAATCTTTCTCAGGAATAGCATCAGCTAGAGATAACAATTTTTCTTGTGCATCTTTAAAATTAATTAGGATATCTTTTATCAAACCATTTGCTGGATTAAGGTTTTTAATACTTCTAGCAGAAATAGAAGATATACCAAAAATAAAAATTGTTAAAATAACAAAAAGATTTAGGCTGAATCTTTTCATATAAACTCCTTAATTGTATGATTATAAATAGTAAATAAAAATAATAATATTTATTTAATTACCAATGAAAAATATGATAAAAAGTAGAGCACAATTATTCTGATTTTGATAGTGGGAATGATATGATGAAGGTGGTACCTTTGTTAACAACACTTTCAATAGTTAAATTAGCTTTATTTTGTTTTAAATATTGATTTACTAACTGTAATCCTAAACCCGTTCCGAATTCCTTTTCTGTACCCTGAGATGAAAAAATATCTTCAGCAAAAATCTTATCTATGTTTTCTTTACTCATACCAACGCCAGTATCTTTTAAGATAAATTCAATGTCTTCTTTTCCATTTATATTTTTATTGTGAGCTGAGATTGAAATGTTTCCACCTCTAAAAGTAAATTTTACTGAATTCGAAATTAAATTTTGAATGACTGAATTCATCATATCTTTGTCTGCAAAAATATATAGGTTTTTCTCTATTTCTGTATTAATAGTAATTTGTTTTCTTATATAATTACCTTTCAAAATTATCAGATTATTATTAACTAATTCATAAAGATTAATTATTTCAGGTTCATAAATGATTTTACCAACTTGGAATCTAGAAAATTGTAAAAGGTTGGTTGTCATTGTGTATAAATTTTTTGAAGATTCAAAAATAGCACTTTGGTATTCTTTAATTTCTTCTATTGTAAGCGTATCATATTCAGTCGTTAGTATTTCAGAGAAACCTAATAAGGAATTGAAGGGAGCCCTTAAATCGTGAGATATGATAGAAAATAATTTATCCTTAGATTTATTTAATTCTTCTAATTTAACAATTAGATTTTTTCTTTCCTGCTCAAGTTTTTTTCTTTCAATAGCTCTTGATATTGAATAACCGATAACTTCAAGAATTTCTTTTTCTTTATTGCCGTAAGTATTCTCGTTATTGTAGTCTTGCACAACTAAGGCTCCTATAGTTTGGTTACTACTATTAATTGGTATACCTAACCATATTTTGGAAGGTGCTCCTATTAAATCTACTTTTCCCTCTTTTATAAGTTGTGCATCTCTCTTCTCATTGATTAGCTCAGATTTACCTGATCTAATAATATATTCTGTTAATCCATTTCTAAATTTTATAGGCAGTTGTTCTTTATCAATTTCATCTTTAAAATATGGGAAGGTCAACAAGTCTTTTTCTTTATCGTAAAGGGAGATATAAAAATTATTTACAGGCATTAGTTCTTTTATAGATTCTCTAATATAATCAATAAAATCATTTAGACTATCTACAACATTAGAATATTGTAAAATCTGTGAAATAATTTTTTGAATCTTTTGTTCTTTTCTTTTTTTTGTAACATCTATCCCTATACCAACGCTATATACTAATTGTCCTTTTTCATTATGTAATTCCGTTATGTGCCAAGAAATTATTTTTTCTTCCCCTTTCTTGGTAATAAGAGGAACTTCCATTTTAATAGGTTTATTTAAATTATTTTTTCTATATATAAGTATCTGTTTTTCAAGTTCTAATTGATTTTCTCGGGGAATTGTTTTTAACCATCCACCGTTTATTAATTCATCCTCACTGTAACCTGTAATTTCTATTCCCTTTTGATTAATTTTAGTGAGACTTTCATTTTTATCAACTACAGCCACAATAATATCTGCCAAATCAAGAATTGTATTTAAATTATTTTTCTCAAAATTTAATCCGTCAAAAACTTCTTTTAGTGGAGTAATATCCCTTAAAATTCCTATACTTGTTAAAAGTTTACCTTCTTCATATGAATCATGAAATGAAATGTCTTCTATTAATTTAACTTCTCCGGATTTTGTTAAAATAGAATAATTTCCATAAAAATCTTCAGCTAAATTAGCGTTGTTGCTATCTTTTGAATATGAACATTCAACCTTTTTAACAATTTTATTAAAACCTATTTTATTAATTTCTACTTTTGTATAACCGGTTAGATTTTGAATTGAGGGACTCATATAACTGTAATTTTTATAATTATGGTCATATTTATAGATAACAACATCGGTGTGTGTGAATATTAACTCTCGGATGTTACTGGAATCAGAATATATTGGAGTATGGTCTTTAATTGATAGCATAGAAAAAGTTTATATTATTCCAATACCTATAAATATTGCTCTGTGACTAAATATTAATTTATGAAAATAATATACATAAAAAGGATTATTTCTGATAATCTTTATTAATTATTTCTTCATATCTTGACTATTACTTGATTAAAGCTTATTTTTATATAGATTAAATCTTAATAATAATTATATATATATATTCTGAATTAATATGAAAACAGCAGCTGATCTAAAATGCGGTGATAAAGTAACAATCAATGGTGTAAACATTGAACATCCTTCTGCAAAAAGAATATTAGAGGTTGGTTTTACTCCTGGACAAGAAATTGAATTAGTCAACAAGTCTGTTTTCGATGATCCAATAGCAATTTCTGTTAGAGGAACAGTTATCGCTTTAAGAAAATCAGATGCTGACTGTATAATTATTTCATGACACCTAAACCATTTGCCGATAATTTATTCATAACATTGGTAGGCCCTCCTAATTCAGGTAAGACAACACTTTTCAATTATTTCAGTGGTAAAAATTATAAGACAGTCAATTATCCTGGTGCAACTGTGGATTCTGCAATAGCTAATCTTCAAAAAAAGTTTAATATCAACGCTTCTTTAATGGATTCTCCTGGGATTGTAAGTCTTTATCCTGAAACAGCAGATGAGGTAATTGCTGTAAATCATCTATATAAACACCCAAAACTTGGAAAGCCGGATCTAGTAATTGTTACTGTTGATTCAAGTCAACTTTCCAGACATTTATATTTAGCAAAGCAAATAATCGATTCTAATTTTAATGTAATCATAGCCTTAACTATGGTGGATATTTTAGAACAAAAAGGATTTGAAGTTGATGAAGAAAAACTTTCTGAATTAATTGATTGTAAAGTTTTTAAAGTTGATGGAAGATCTGGCAAAGGGACTGATAATTTACTTTCGTTTATAAATGCAAATAAAAATGGTTTTAAGAAAAAACCTTTGCAGAATAATAATTCTGCCAATAATAATACTGATGATGTTTTACTGCTCTATAAAGAAATAGAATTAATTGAAGATAATTGTTTAATAGAAATAGAAAACAATAAAAATATAAATCTTAAAAAAGCTAATAAACAATTAAATCTAATTACTAATAAAATTGCTAAAAAAAAATGCAACCAAATTGATGCTAGAACAGTTAAGATTGATAAAGTTTTATTGCACAGTACTTGGGGGCTTGTATTTTTCTTTTTGATAATGTCTTTTACTTTTACTAGTATTTTTTGGTTTGCCCAACCTATAATGAATTTTGTAAGTTATATATTCCAAAGCCTATCTGATGAGTTTCTGACATTAGCAGGAAACAACTTGTTTGGAATGTTTTTAGCAAATGGAATTGTAAACGGTGTTGGCTCAGTCGCTATATTTATACCACAAATTTTAATACTGTTTTTAATATTAGGACTTTTAGAAGATTCAGGTTATTTAGCAAGAGGTGCAATGTTAATTGATAAACCTCTTTCTAAAATCGGATTGAATGGAAAATCATTTGTCCCGATGTTATCCGGTTTTGCTTGTGCTATTCCGGCAATGATGGCAGCAAGAACTATCCCAAACCGAAGGGAAAGATTATTAACAATTTTTATTCTTCCATTGCTTAGTTGCAGTGCTAGACTACCTGTATATACCTTGCTGCTAGCTTTTTTATTCCCCGGTGATAAAGCCTGGATTGCCGGAATTGTTTTAGCGGCAATTTATCTTTTTAGTATTATTAGTTCTGTACTAGTAGCGGCTATTATTAATAAACTTAATAATAAAGTTATTAACGCAGAAGATAATTCATCTTTTATACTTGAACTTCCGGCTTACAGAAAGCCAGAAATAAAAGTTGTTGCAATTAATATGTGGCATAGTGGGAAATTATATTTACAGAAAGCAGGCCCTATAATTTTAGTTTTGTCAATCTTTATTTGGTTCTTTACTTCCTTCCCAAATTTTGACCCGGAAATAAATACAGATAATATAAAACAAGAACAGATTCACGAATTAAAAGATTCTGAAAGACTTGCTACTTCCTATGCAGCAGATTTTGGAAAAATTATTCAACCGCTAATGACTCCACTTGGATTGGATTGGAGAGTTGGAGTAGCATTGATTTCAGCATTTACAGCAAGAGAAGTATTTGTAAGTTCAATGGCATTGATATTTAAAGTTACAGATAGTAATGGCTCTTTAATGGAATCAATGTTGGGGGCAATGAAAAATTCAAAAATTGGAAATTCAGAACAAAAACTCTTTACTCCCTCTTCCATAATCGGAATTATTATATTTTTTATGTTTGCACTGCAATGCCTTTCAACAATTGCAATTTCCAGAAAAGAAACTGGAAGTTGGAGAATTCCATTGCTTCAATTAATAATTTTTTCTGGATTAGCTTATTTCCTATCCTTTGTTGCTGTAAATGGTTTAAGGTTTTTTGGTTTAAGTTAACATTAAACAATTGATATTTCCTTGCTATTAAAAATTCAGCCCATTATCTTAAATGTTGAATAATTACAATATTAATAGAAATTGAAACACGAAAAAGCAAAACAAGAATTTACAGAGTTTTTAAAAAAAGGTAAAAACCGAATTACTCCGGAACGATTTGAGGTGATGGAAGCTGCATTAGAATATGAAGGTCACTTTGGTGCTGATGATTTATATATTGTAATGAAAAATTTTGACTCTACTGTTTCCAGAGCAACTGTGTATAAAACACTTGAGCTTTTAGTACAATGTGAACTTATAAGCAAAAGAAATTTTGGGGAAAATACCACCAAATACGAAAGTAATTTCAGAAGACAAATCCACGATCATTTAATATGCATGGATTGCGGTAGGATTGTTGAATTTGTTAATTCAAATATTAAAAAATTACCAGAGCAGATAAGTAATGAACTTGGATTTGAGGTTTCGAGTCATTCCTTCAATATTTTTGCCAGATGCAAAGACCCCAAAAACTGTAAATACAATAAATAAACAATACAGAAAAAGTATATATGAAAAATAAATATCCTTTAAATTGGAAAAAAGATGACTTCCAAATAAAAGTTTTTTGCTCTATTCCTAATATTGCTACAGGAATATTAATTAAAGCTGCAAAAAATTATTTTATTGTTGACCCTGGTGACGGAATTTTAAGAGATCTAAATTCAGAAATCGGTACAAAAAATATTTTGAATGTATCAGATATTTTTATTTCTCACGGACATCACGATCATGTTGGTGGTGTTTGGACTTTACTTACTTATATGAGAGTTATGCAAAAGAATACTACTTTAACACTTCATTTCCCTAAAGGATGTAAAGAAATTATTTCAATTTATCATGCCTTTGAACAAGTATATTACAAGTCAATTCCATATAAAATTGTTTTAAATGAAATTCCTGATTCAAAAAAATTTAATAGCAACATGGGTTTAATTATTAAACCATTCCCTGTAATTCATAAAGAAATATTAAGCGATAGAATTACAAAAAAACAAGTCCCTGCAATAGGCTTTACATTCGAACACGATGGTAAAAAAATATGTTACGGTGGTGATACTGCTTATTGTATTGAATTAGAAAATGCAGCCAAAGGATGTGACCTTGCTGTTATAGAAGCCGGACATGATGAGCACGAAGAAGTTCCTGATGATATGCACATGACACTTGATGAAGCAAAAAAAATTGGTAAATCAGCAAAAGAATATTTTTTAGTACATGTACCTGAATAAATTCTAATTAATCTTTTTATTGACTAGACATTCGTTGTATCCAATGAAAAATCCTATAAAGTACACAGCAATAATATTATTTTTACAAATAATTACTATTACAAATCTCAATTCTCAAGATAATAAAGAAAAATATCTTTTCCCGGGTGAAAACCATTTTAAGAATATTAAGATGATAACTAATGGGGGCGAAAACGCAGAAGCATATCTTTCTTTTGATCAAAAGAAATTAATATTACAAGCAACTTTCGGTAAGTATGAATGTGATCAGATATTTACAATGAATTTGGACGGGACAAATAAAACATTAGTCTCTACCGGTAAAGGCAGAACAACTTGTTCATATTATTTACCAGGTGATTCAACAATTATTTATGCCTCTACCCATTTAGCAGATGTAAATTGTCCACCCCCTCCAGACCGATCAAAAGGGTATGTCTGGAAATTATATGATTCTTTTGACATATTTAAAGCTAATGCAGATGGAACAAATTTGACTAGACTTACAGTAGCTCCCGGTTATGATGCAGAAGCAACTCTCTCCCCTATTGGTGATAAAATTGTCTTCACATCAACCAGAGATGGTGACCCTGAAATTTATACAATGGACCTTGACGGAAGTAATCAAACAAGATTAACTTTCCACAAGGGTTATGACGGAGGTCCTTTCTTCTCTCAAGATGGTAAAAAAATTGTATTCAGAGCAAGTTCACCAATAACCAAAAAAGACCTTGAAGATTATAACGACTTAGTTAAAAATGGTTTGGTAAGACCAACTACATTAGAAATATATGTAATGGATGCTGACGGAAAGAATGTTAAACAATTAACTAATTTTAACAAAGCAAGTTTTGCTCCATACTTTACTCCTGATAGTAAAAAAATAATTTTCTCTTCTAATGTTAACAGCAAAACAGGAAGAAATTTTGATCTTTATATGATAAATATTGATGGAGCCGGATTAGAACAAATTACTTTTCATGATCAATTTGATGGTTTCCCAATGTTCACTAATGATGGAAAGAAATTAATTTTTGCTTCTAACAGATTTAACGGCAAACCTGGAGATACAAATATCTTTATTGCAGATTGGATAGAATAATTATTTAATTTAGCTTTTGACTTAATATAGCTTTATATTATTTTAATAATATGTAGGAGATTTTATGAAAAAGAAACATCCTCTACTGAGATTTATTGTTTTGGTACTTATAATTGCAGCTGCATATTTTATTTATAAAAATTATAATATCCCAAAAACTACTGCCGAAGACCTTTCATTTGAATTTACAAATAACATTGAAAATGCGAATGAAAAATTTTTAAATAAAGAATTAAAGATTACCGGAGAAGTTAGAGCATTATATAGGATAATGAATACAAGACAAGTTTTAGAGCTTTCAACCAGTCTTGACCAGCTTCCAATAATATGTTTTTTTAAGACCCAATCTGATGAATATGATGCTCAAAAACTGAGAGAAAATGATATAGTTACTCTTAAAGGAGTTTGCTTAGGTACTGCTGAATATTCTTATGTTAAAGGAGTTAAAATTGATGTGATTAGTTTTTCTAAAAATTAAATGGAGTTGATAGCATAATTATTTAAATATGATTTTAATCAAACCCAAATTCTTAATGAATTTGGTTTTTTTTATGTCAATAAAATTAAATTTACATCTTAACTCATCTTACGCAAAAAGTGAACAGTGAAAAGATGACACCTTTGTTTCCTGAATTGAATTCAAATAAAATGATAACTCTTTAACGAAATAGAGACTTTATTTTCTTAACCAAAAAAATTCATTGGAAATGAATTTTTTGCCGAAGGCCGCTATATAAAATGTTTTTATAAAACATTTTATATAGCGGGGTTAACCCCTGGCAATTTGTAAGAAAAACATATTACTCAAATAACGAATTCCGAGATTTTTATATAACTAAGTATATGATCTTTATTTACTTACAAATTGTCGGCCCAGAGGGCAGATCTTCCAATGGAAAATCTGGGTTAATAAAAAGATATCATCTTTCAGCTTTGCGTAACATCAGATCTTAATTATTATAATTCATTAGTGAATAAAATATGAAAAACACAAAAATACTATTTGTCTGTCTTGGTAATATTTGCAGATCCCCAGCTGCAGAAGCAATAATGACAAAAAAAATAAATGAAGCAGGGCTTCAATGGAATATTTCTGTTGACTCTGCCGGAGTTATGGGCTACCATACAGGCGAACAAGCTGATATGAGGATGAAACAGCACGCAAACTTAAGGGGATATGAAATTACTTCCATAGCGAGAAGATTTAATCCTGATAAAGATTTTGATGAATTCGATTTTATAATAACAATGGACAATGAAAATTTTAGTGATATAAACTCTAAAGATATTGAAGGAAAATATTCTAATAAAATTCATAAAATGATTGAATTCTGTACTACTAATAAAGTAGATGAAGTACCCGATCCATATTACGACGGTAAAGAAGGATTTGAAAAAGTATTAGATATTTTAGAAGATGGATGTCAAGGTTTATTGTATAAAATTACAATTAATACTAATTAAAAAAATTATCTTATAATAATTAGTCGATCCTTAAAAAGTCATTTTGGGCGTTGGAGTTATTAGAATGTAGCCCAGAAGTCTAAAAATATTCAATTGACAGTTTGTAACAACCTAAATCACTCTTTAAGGAACGACGAATTAAAATATGTTTGATAATAAAACAAAATCTAAAATAGAACATATCACTAACTCCAGAATTATTTCCACAACCTCACTTTCCGGAGGGTGTATAAGCAATGCTTATAAAATTACTCTCGAAGATAAAAGAAATCTCTTCTTAAAAATAAATCATTCACACCCAAAAGATATGTTCCGTAAAGAAGCAAATGGACTAAAAGAATGTTCAAAACCCAATGTAATTCACACCCCAAAAGTAATTGCAGTTGAAGATACTTTTATACTTTTAGAATTTATAGAAATTGGGAAAAAGCAAAATGATTTTTTTGGGAGCTTCGGAAGGTCTTTTGCTGAAATGCACAAATTTACATCTGAAGCTTTTGGATTTTACGAAGATAATTATATAGGTTCCACACCTCAGATAAACATTCCAAACGGAAAAGAGAAAAATGATTGGACTACTTTTTATTTTAACAAAAGGATATTGTTCCAATTTAATCTGGCTGAAAAAAACGGATATGCTACTGATGAGCTCAGAAAAGGAATTTCATTTCTTGAAAATAATATTGAAAAAATATTATTCGGAAGTGAAGAGCACCCTTCCCTATTGCACGGTGATCTTTGGAGTGGAAATTATATGGTAAATGAAAAAGGCAGAGCTAGTTTGATTGATCCTGCAGTTTATTACGGAAATAGAGAAGCAGACCTTGCTATGACAAAACTATTTGGCGAGTTTAATGGCATATTTTATAAATCTTATAATGAAGTTTTCCCTCTAAAAGAAGATTACAATTACAGAGAAAATATTTACAAACTTTATCATGTATTAAATCATTTAAATTTATTTGGTAGAGGATATTACGGGCAAGCAATTAGTTTAATTAGAAGTTACTATTAACCCCTGGCAATTTGTAAGAAAAACATATTACTCAAATAACGAATTCCGAGATTTTTATATAACTAAGTATATGATCTTTATTTACTTACAAATTGTCGGCCCAGAGGGCAGATTTTCCAATGGAAAATCTGGGTTTAATTAAATTTTTTAATCTTTTAAGAATATTATTTATCTTTAATACTAAATTTGATAAAGGATTATAAATTATAAAATGAAAATTTTAAATAATAAATTGATATTATTCTTATTTCTATTTAGTTCTTTTAGCTTGTCCCAAGAATTAAAAATTTACGGAACACTTCAACCGGGAAATCTACTAATTGGTGTTACAAAAAATGCTAAAACTATTTTGTTGGATGATAAACCTTTAGATTTTGACACTTCGGGAGTTTTTATATTTGGATTTGATAGAGATGCAATAGGTTATCACAAATTAAAAGTTATTTTTAAAAACGATGAGTACATCACAAAAAATTTCAAGTTATTAAAAAGAGTATACAAGATTCAAAGAATCAATAAAATAAAAACTAAATATATCACACCTCCAAAATCAGAGTTGAAACAGATAAAAGCAGAATCTAACTTAATGAAAGCAGCTAGAAAAGAGGTAGGTAAACTGAAAACACCATTCTTTGTAAATGGATTTAGCAGACCGGTTGTTGGGGGAAATTTTACCGGTGTGTATGGTAGTCAAAGAATATTAAATGGAGTACCAAAATCTCCACACAATGGTGTTGATATTGATGTACCTAAGGATACTCCTGTAAAAGCAACTACAGGTGGTAAAGTAATTATTGCTGGAGATAATTTTTATTACAATGGAAATTTTGTCTTGATAGATCACGGATTTGGTTTAACTACAGTTTATCTTCACTTTAATAAACTAAATGTAAAAACTGGTGATTATGTTAAAAAAGGTGATGTAATTGGTTTTGTTGGGATGACAGGTAGAGCAACAGGTCCACATCTTCATTGGGGTGTTAAATGGTACAATAAAAGAATTGATCCGATTAGTCTGCTTAATTTGAAGCTACCTGATTTAAAGAAAGTCATTATGAATGACTTAATGGAGTGAAATAATCTACTACAAAAATTATTTTACAGACCCTTTTATTGCTTTTTTTATCATCACTTTATTTTGCCGACCCGCCTTGCCGTCGGGCAGGTTATTTCTTTTTTCAATCAAGTTATTTACTTCCCAAAAGAAATTTGGGTTTTTAAGGGATGACTATTTAAGAACATCAGTCGAGCAACTGTCAAACTGCTTGCTAGATATATTTATTAAGTATAACATAAGGTCATTCTTTTGATATATAAAAGCAACGCTTTTATTTGTAACTCGTAATGACTAATTAATTAAGCTCCACCAATAAGCCTCATCATTTCTTTAACTGCTTTATCTAATCCAACAAAAACTGCACGAGCTATAACAGATTGCCCAATGCTTACCTCATCAATTCCATCTAATTCTCTAAAAACTTTTATATTTTGATAATTTAACCCATGACCTGCATTAACACCAAGACCTAATTTCTTAGCATGGTTTACTGCACTTCTAATTAATTCCAATTCATCAATTTGTTCTTCTTCTGATTCTGCGTTTGCAAAAACTCCGGTATGAATTTCAATAAAGTCAGCACCAATTTCTGCAGAAGCATCTATCTGATGAATATTCGGTTCAACAAAAAAAGATACTTCAATATTTGATTTGTGAAGTCTATCTGTAGTGCTTTTAAATAATTCAATTTGATCGAGAACATTTAATCCGCCTTCAGTAGTTAATTCTTCTCTTTTCTCGGGAACAATCGTTGCAAGTTCAGGTCCCACATCACAGGCAATTTTTATTATCTCTTCAGTAGCAGCCATTTCTAAATCTAATTTTGTAGATATCAATTCCCTCAATAGTCTAACATCTCTTTCATTAATATGCCTTCTATCTTCTCTAAGATGAACAACAATTCCATCAACACCTGCTTGTTCTGCTAAAAGAGCTGCTGTTATTGGTTCAGGCTGCGTTTCGCCCCTTGCATTTCTTAATGTTGCAATATGATCTATATTTAACGAAAATCTCATTTTTATACCTAAAAGATTATTTTGACAAAACAAATGTTGTACTCATGTAAATCCATATCCCAGTATATATAGTAATGTGAAATACATTTGGACTTTTTTGGAAATTTAACGCTTTGTTCACTATTTTCCAATATTCAAATAGAAAATTAAAAAAATCATTGAACCATCTTCATAATAATCCTAAACCAAAAAAGAATTTTTTTTCCAGACTAATTTTCTTTTGTTGGAATATGTTTGATACTTTTTGGAAATTAATCCATATAGCATTTAGTTCCCCCATTCAAACAGCTAAATTAATTTCCAATGAGAAACTCAGAGTAATGTTGAAAGCTTTAAAAAACGAATCTCCACAACAAATTGCTGAAGGATTCAGAAGACAATTAATTAATAAAGATAATATTTCATCAAACACAAAAAATATTTATCCATCATATGATAAAAAAAAGTTCATAGTTCAAAAGAAGAAATTATTCCATCAATTTATTCAATCAAATACTAATTTAAAATTTTCAAATGAAAATCCGGTATTGTCAATAATTTTGGTTTTTTATAATAAGGTTGAATTAAGTTTTGCTTGCTTGGAATCCATTAAAAAATTTATTGAAATTCCATACGAGTTAATTATTATTGATAATAATTCAACAGACGATACGACTATATTATTAAATAAAATTGAGGGTGCAACTATAATCCGAAATGTGGAGAATAAACATTTTTTAAATGCATGTAACCAAGCCATTCCACATATAAAAGGTCGGTATACACTATTCTTGAATAATGATACCGAGTTGCTTGAGGGAAGTATTAAAGCTGTTTACCAAACTATTGAAAGCCATGAGAATTGTGGAGCTGTTGGAGGAAAAATTATTTTACCAAATGGAAATCTTCAAGAAGCGGGAAGCATTATCTGGAACGACGGATCGTGTTTAGGTTATGGTAGAGATGAGGCACCTTACCTGCCAGAATTTAATTTTAAAAGAGTAGTTGACTATTGTTCCGGTGCATTTCTACTTACAAAAACCAATTTATTTAAAAAATATGGTGGCTTTGATTCCCGTTTTGAACAGGCTTATTACGAAGAAACAGATTATTGCTTATGGCTTCAAGAACAAGGAATGGAAGTAATATATGATCACAAGGCAGTCATCCGACATTTTGAATTTGGAAGTAGTCTTTCACAAGAAGCTATCAATCTACATAGAAAAAATCAGAATACATTTTTTAAAAAACATAAAACAAAATTAAGTAGACAATTTGCCCCAAATTTTTCAAACATTTCAAATGCTAGATTTTCGGCATCTAACCAAGCAAAGAAAAAAATACTTTATATAGATGACCGTGTTCCTCATATAAATTTAGGCTCAGGATTTCCCCGTTCAAATACAATTATACATTGCATTCAAGACCTAGGTTATCAACTAAGCATTTTTCCCCTTAACTATCCTTATGAAGATAATTGGGATGAAGTATATAGAGATATTGATCCTTTTATTGAAGTCATCAAAGATTTAGGAATAAATGGATTTAAACAATTTATCAAATCCCGGGAAAATTATTATGATATTATATGGATAAGTAGGCCTCACAACATAGAATCTGTTAGAAAGCTAATTAAGATTTATACTTCAAACATCAAAATAATATACGATGCTGAATCTATTTTTACGGATAGAGAGATTGAAAGAAAACATTTAAAAGGTTTTATAACAAACAAAAAGAAAGTCCACACTTTATATCAAAAAGAAATTCGGATTTCTGAAATTGCCGACACTACGATTGCTGTATGTAAAACAGATGCTGAAAAATTTAAGAATTTTGGTGCAACAAATGTACATATACTGGGTCATTGCCTAATAATAAGAAAATCACCTGACCATTTTGAAAACAGAAATGGATTACTCTTCGTTGGAAATCTTGATGATGAGGCTTCACCAAATACTGATTCAATACTTTGGTTTACACAAAATGTATTGCCAATTATTAAAAAAACAATCCCAGATATAGAAGTAAACATTGTTGGTTCCTGCAAAGCTAATAATGTTCGTTTATTAAATACCAAGGGAGTTAATATCTTGGGACAATTGAATGATCTGGATAAATTTTATGATCACTGCAGGTTATTTATTTCACCAACTCGTTTTGCCGCAGGACTACCATATAAAATCCATGAAGCTGCCGCTAATGGATTACCTGTTATTGCAACAGAAATATTAGGTAAACAATTAGGTTGGAAAAACAAAGAATCAATAATTTTATCTGAAATTAATTCTGAAAGTTTTGCCAATTCAATTATTGAAACTTATACAAATCAAGAGCAGTGGAAGAAATTACGAGAGAATGCTTATCAACAAGTTGAAAAAGAATTTTCTTTTTCTGAATATAAAAATAAAATTGCTGAAATATTAAATACAGATTAGGTATGTATTGCAAATTATGAAAACTGATATTTCTAAAATATTACCTATTGTTATTATAAACTGGAATGGTTTTAATGACACTAATGAATGTATCAGTTCTGTTCTTACAGAAAATTCTGAAAACATTATAATTTATTTGATAGATAATGGTTCTAAAGAAGAGGATGTAAAAGCAATTAAAAAACATTTTAGTAATAATCCTTCTATCAAAATTACATATCACCCAAAAAACCTAGGATATACAAAAGCTAATAATTTGATACTCAAAGAGATAATAAATGATGGGTATAAATACTTTTTATTATTGAATAACGATATAATAGCGCAACCAAAAAGCATCTTATTAATACAAGAAAATTTACAGAATTTCAAAACAGAATTGATAAGTTGTAAAATGATTATAAACCAAAATCGGAGTTTGATGGATTCAGCCGGACATAAAATGCTATCAAGTGGAGAAATCATTCCAATAGGACATAACGAAAACATTGAAAAATATAACCTGGGTTTTAAAAATATTGGAACCTGTGCAGGAGCAGGTTTATATTCCACAGAAATGTTAATGGATATTGGATTATTTGATGAATATTTTGGGACCGGATATGAAGATGCTGAACTTGGTTTAAGAGCCTTTGTTGCAGGATATAGATGTTATTACGAACCAGAATTTATATTTTATCACAAGATGGGACAATCCCTAAAAAAAGTTTTTAATTATAAACATGCATTAAAAACTCAGGCTAATATATTCTATACTTATCTAAAATTAGTTCATTGGCAAATCATTTTTATTAATATAATTCCTTGGCTTTTACGATTTTTATTAATTACAATCATAGGAATTATTAGTTTCCGGTTTAGATATTTAAAAATTCTATACACAGCTCTGGGAATAGTTTTATTCAGAGATATGAAGAAAATTTTGATTGCCCGCAAAACTTCCAAACGATTAAGGAGAATCCCCTGGTGGCAATTATTGAAAGAGCAAGAATTTTTCTTAAAACACAACATTCAAAAGTTTTATAAATTTATAATAAAAGGTGAAAAATCATATTTCGAAAACTATTAAGAAATGCATCTAGTGATTATAGTAGAGCCCCAACGCATTCAACTTTAAATTTCATCGTAAGTGCACGAAGATAACTTTTGTTCATTTCTCAATCCTTAAAAAATATTTTAACCCAAAAAATTCATTGGAAATGAATTTTTTGCCGAAGGCCGCTATATAAAATGTTTTTATAAAACATTTTATATAGCGGGGTTAACCCCTGGCAATTTGTAAGAAAAACATATTACTCAAATAACGAATTCCGAGATTTTTATATAACTAAGTATATGATCTTTATTTACTTACAAATTGTCGGCCCAGAGGGCAGATTTTCCAATGGAAAATCTGGGTTTAATACTAAAATTATTGGAATTAAAATGTTTAAAAAAATAATGGATCAAGATAATATCTGTCAACAATCAGTGTCTATTCATAGTATTGTGGAGATAGTAAGTTTATTCTTTTTAAGTTCCATGCTCGTTTTGCAAATTTCTATTGGAATCAATTAAAATCTTCTAATAAGGATTTATGTTTTTTATTTATTGTTATCATCGGAAGGCGAAGGTTTAACAAATTTTATATATTTTGCAGATGTTAACCACAATATTAATCTTCAAAACATTATAGATAAGATAATTTGATGGAAATCAATTCGTTTTCAATTAGTCATGAAATGTATTTCGCTTGTCAAGCATTGAAATACAGAATTCTTTTAAAATAAAAGAAAATATAATAGACCATTCTGTGTTTATGTGGATTGAAAATTCTTAATCAATGAATTATTTTACACATTATACTATTCAGAATACCTAGAAAAAAAGGAAATAAAGTTTAATATATTCTTAAAAATATGAAAATAACGAAAACCAATTTTACCGATTTAGAATAATAAATTTCAAACAAATAGTATTAAATAAAAAATGAATGTTGATTCATCCTTTGCTGGCTCTTGGGTTTTATATTTTATAGAAGAATTTAGAATCTTAAAAATATGTAGAGTTGAATTTTCGGGATAATATCCCCACCAATCCACTTATCATTTTTTAGTTGTAATATTAAAATATTTTCTTCATTTTTATTTTTCTATTTCGTCACAGCTTAGATATTATCAGTTAAATATAAAATTAAAAATTTATGAATAAGAAAACTAAATTTATTGTTATTTCCATTGTTTCAGTAATAATACTATTATTATTGATTCTTCCAAAGCTAAGTTCTTCAGATTCTCAGGGTGCAATGGGCGGACCCGGTGCTGCCGGGCCAACTCCCGTTAAAGGACACATTTTAAAACCTGAAAAACTTAACAACAATGTTATTACAACAGGAACCATTCTTGCTAATGAATCTGTTGAACTTAAAAGTGAAATCTCAGGAAAAGTTGTAAAAATATTTTTCAAAGAAGGAAGCCGTGTAAATAAAGGCGATATTCTTTTAAAAACAAATGATGAGGAATTGCAGGCACAGCTATTAAGGGCAAAATCAAATCTGAAACTTTCTGAAGAGAATGAAGCAAGGCAGAAGGCACTGTTAGAAAAAGAAGGTGTTAGCAAACAGGTTTACGATGCGGCTGTAAATGATTTAAATGCAAAAAAAGCTGACCTTGCACTTATTAATGCACAGATTGATAAAACAGAAATACGCGCTCCATTTGAAGGACAGATCGGTTTGAAATATGTAAGTGAGGGAAGTTTTGTTAATACCACAACTGTAATTGCAAGCCTCCAGGATATAGATCCTGTTAAAATTGATTTTTCAATTCCTGAAAAATACACTACATATGTTACAAGGGGTGACAGGATTCAATTCAAAGTTGCGGGCAGCAACAAGATCTTTACAGGAAATGTATTTGCAGTGGAACCCAAAATTGATGATATAACCAGAACATTAAAAATTAGGGCTATCTCGCCCAATACCCGTGCGGAAATTCTGCCGGGTGCTTTTGCTGATGTTACATTAATTTTAAGAGAAATTCCTGATGCACTTATGGTGCCAACCCAGGCTGTTATACCGATTTTAAAAGGACAGAAAATTTATCTGTACAAGAACGGCTTTGTTGTAGAGTCGAAAATTGAAACAGGTATAAGGACTGACGAAGCAGTGCAAATTGTCAAAGGTGCTTCAGCCTCTGACACTGTTATAACTACAGGCATTTTACAATTAGCCCCAGGAATGCCGGTAACAATCACAGATTTTAATTAAAATGTTTTAAACTATGAGCCTTTCATCATTAAGTATAAGAAGACCGGTACTGGCGATAGTTATGTCAGTTACTGTTGTATTATTTGGAATAATCGGGTATTCATATCTCGGCATAAGGGAATACCCTGCGGTTGATCCGCCGATAATCACAGTCAGCACTAATTACACTGGTGCAAATGCAGATGTAATTGAATCACAAATAACCGAACCTCTTGAAGAATCTATTAATGGAATTGCAGGCATAAGGTCGCTTACTTCGGTAAGCCGCGACGGGCGGAGTACTATTACTGTTGAGTTCGGTATTGATGTTGACCTGGAAGTAGCTGCAAACGATGTGCGTGATAAAGTTTCAAGATCAATTAGCAGTTTACCACCGGATGTTGAAAACCCTATAGTTTCAAAAGCTGATGCGAATGCTTTCCCGATCGTTTTTATGAATTTGCAAAGTGATACGAGAAACCTTATGCAGCTTTCCGAGCTTGCTAATAATCTTTTTAAAGAAAGATTTCAAACCATCCCCGGTGTAAGTTCTGTTCAGATATGGGGTGATAAAAAATATTCGATGAGGCTGTGGCTCGATCCGGCAAAACTCGCAGCGTATCATCTTAGCCCGCTTGATGTAAAAACAGCACTTGCCCGCGAAAATATAGAACTGCCTTCGGGGATAATTGAAGGTAATACCACCGAACTTTCTATAAGAACAATTGGCCGGTTAACTTCGCAGGTAGAGTTTAATAATCTTATAATTACTGAAAGCGGCGGCAGCGTTGTGCGTGTAAAAGATATCGGCCGCGCGGAACTCGGAGCA
>Ga0210044_10000621_pt1 | contig 53410 bp, 42 predicted proteins | sample CryGey13umfilter_2_FD_183959 | JGI IMG/M metagenome (GOLD analysis project Ga0210044, IMG submission 183959) | Groundwater microbial communities from aquifer in Utah, USA - Crystal Geyser 4/9/14 3 um filter (SPAdes) (version 2) | ecosystem: Environmental > Aquatic > Deep subsurface >...
CCTGAATCGATACAAGGAATTGTGAATAAGCATATCATGGCTTCAACCACCCAGGAAAAGGAAGCGTATTCGGTTCAGATTACCCGCAGTCAAAATGAACTGCTGGACACCATATATAAACTCGAGGAGCAACTGGAAAAGGAGCAACGCAGTTATCTTGAAAAAACCAAAGAGGCAGTCGCCCTATTCATCACAAATCACTCGCGAATCCAGGAACTCAGTTTCAGATTCCAGTCAGAAGGGGCAGGGCAAATCTCAAAAAATGAACTGCAACAAGATATCGGCGTTATCACGGATACATTCAGACAAATCAGGGAAAGCGCCGAATTATCCTTTCAGGCCCACCTCCAAAATTTGGAGGAGGAAAGAAAAACCATTGAGATTGTTGCCTTCATTAAATTGGCCATAATCATTACCCTTATAATTGTTGCCGTCATTCTCTATCTGCGCAAAAGCGTCAAGAGAGCGCCACACGAGTCCAAGCCGGGTGTAAAATCCTCTACCGACTTAATGGGGGAAGAGATTTTGAAAAATTTCAGTCAAGGGCCTCACCAATCTCTCGGAAAAGAGGGAATATCAGAAAGCCAGCCGCAAACCGATAGTGCCAATCGCTCCGCAAGTCTTAAGCAAGGCGCCATCCAGCGGCATAACGCCATTATGCGAGATCTCGAATCACCGGGGAGCACAAATTACCGTTTCGGGCAACAATCGAATTCAGCATCTCCGGCAAAAAACCTCCTCGGAAAGGCCGCGGCGATTTCCATGGTGGATATTCCCGATGGAGATTCCTGTTCAGGATTAAATGGTGTCTTTGACGATGCCCGGAAAGTATCCGGGTTGCTCCAAGCGGCCTGCAAGGAATCATCGTCATCAGTTGCCGAAGCTCAGGATATGGCTATCAAGATCGCTAAAGTTGGCGAATATGAAATCCGAAGGCTTGTGTCGCACACTCTTCAGCGATGCCAGGAAATACAGCAAATAATGGTTGACAGCTTCGAGCGGATGCAGGTAAGTCTTCTTAATGCGGAGCAGACTCGTAATGAGCTTCAGGGAATAATCGGAAATGTAGGTAAAGTATCACAGCTTCTCTTACAGGTGGACGGAGCCGATGAGATTGCTGAGTCCTTAAAAAACTTGAAAGAACAAATAGGGGATTTCGACAAATGCGAGATAACCCAGAGGAAGGGACATCCCGAACCTCAATCAGAAGTGATTGAACCCTCAATTCCACGCTATGACACGATTGATCCCAATCTGATATCTCGGCAACCACCATCAATCGAAAGAACATCGGATTCCATTGATGATTCTACAGAGAATATTTCAACAGAAACAGCATTTAAACCCGGAGCAGAGTTTTTGGAAATGCCGGCTGACCTGATCCCCCAGGACGAGCTCCAGGCAAACCAGAGCCCGGTAGATAACTTACAGAAGGAGAATGAGAATTCTGAGGTATCAAATGAAGCCTCGAACATCGAATCACAGGAAATTCAAGTTGCGGGACTTACTGAAGAGGAGATGGCTGAAGCATTAGCCGTGGTTGACGATAATAATGCTCCTGACATAAATGGAATTAGGAAAAACTCCTTGAATGGTTTAGCGTCAGAGATCATTAAGGAAGTTGATGAGGAAATAGTCAATCCGCCCGCCCAATGACCTTTGATGATACCGTTCATTTGTTGTGCACATAATATGCAATATGATGCATGCAGGGGTTAAATTTGAAATTGTGATTTTAATTTAAGGCAATCACTCAAGCAGATATAAGTTGCATTATTGAAAAGAGTTACATAGAAGTTGAATTATACCAGCGATTATGGTAAATCGACTGAATCATAATTGGTATGATTTTTGCTATAAGCAGGACTTGGTAGTACTTTAAATTTTACCCAAATTATTATTGATGCTCGTTTCTGCTTAGAATGGGCGTATTGGGTAGTAGTAGTTAGTGGTATAGTTATTTATTTTTTGGTATGTGCGGGAACCATTTTCTCTGAAGGTGGTTAAATCCCGTCAGGTAGTAGATTCTGCTTAAAATTTAAAATTCAAATATTTAAGATGAAGGAGTGTATGTGAAAAAAGTTGCTCTTGCATTAGTTTTGCTATTACTCGCGGTTCCTATAGCTTATTCTCAAGATTATAGCCCCGTGAGGCTTACTACGGCTCCCCCCAATGGGTTATCTGGGACGGTCATATTGGTGCCCCATGATTCGTCATTGGTGATTCCCCCAGGCGGTGGAAATTTCTGCTTTGATGCCATTGTGACCAATAGCACCGGCCATTCGGTCCACGGTTTTATCTGGGGCGATGTCTATAGCGCCGAACAGAATAAGCACTGGGTACCATTGCTGCTCACCGAGATCGAAGCTGGTCCATACGAGACAAAATCCTATGAAGATATATGTCTCTTTGTTCCTTACTGTGTTGATCCTGGCGCATATATTTTCATCTGTAACGTTGGATGTTACCCGAATGTCACAGATGCGGATACTATTGAGTTCTCGAAAAATACCGGTGCTGAAGGCCCGCTGATGGATGATGGCGATTGTCCGCCTGAAGTCTTCATTAATGCGAATACCATTCTGCCCGTGAATACGATTGTTTCTGAGTGCCAGCGCAATAGCGGGGATCCTGAAATTGGCATAATGCCGACAGCCCTATCAGTCGGAGATATCTATCCCAATCCATTTAACGCCGCTACGAAGATTACATTTAATTTGAATGGTCGCACGGCCATAAAAGTTGATGTAGTGAATTTAATGGGCGAAATGGCCGGGACCCTCTTGAACAAGGAACTGCCTGCCGGTAATTATGAATTGAATTGGAATGCCGCTGACTATCCCTCTGGAATTTATTTCTTGAAGTTCAGCACTTCTGAAGAGACTATTGTCAAGAAGACGACTTTGGTCAAATAATTTTTCTCTTTCTCATCACTTAACTCGAGCCGGGACACAACCTCCCCGGCTTTTTTATTTCGTCCCATAAGTCAATTATGATGCCGAAAAGATGCCAGAATCGGGCATCATAGAATCTGCCATCAAAGGACTATTCACCGAATGCCAATGCTTGAAAAGAGTAAATAATCGCTTCAGAATCTTTATAGGAGTTCGAGGGAAGCCCAGCTTTTCGGCAGGTCTGCTCCAGAAAGGTGACTCTGTCCCATCCATATTCAGTGGCGACCTGAGGAAGCAGAAGTCCGCGGTTCCGGCCTTTGCTGATCATTAGTCCGTCGCGTCCGACCTCGATTTCTTCGATATTATCAACAACCTCCAGAGGAGTCAGGACTGAAATTTCAAGATGGATTTTACTTAGCTCGTTTGCCTGCAGGGGCGTGAACCTATAATCGTGCAATGCCGCCGAAATGGCGCATTCATGCACCGTTTGATACAATGGTTTATAAGCTTCGGTATATCCGATGCATCCGCGAAGCTGGTCATCCTCCGTTATGGTAACAAATGCGCCGCATTTGGCGGCCAAAAGGGGATCGGTCATGCTTGGCGAGATTGATGTGGTTTTATTTTCGACGGCGTTCTTGATGGCTTCCCTTGCTATCTTCAACAAAACCTTCTCTTGCTGATCATTAAGCACAAATGCATGTTTTCTTTTTTCCATAGCATTATCCTCACTTGATTCGGTCCCGGTTTTCGTGATGGCGGCGGCAAGGTAACTGACTACTGATGATGAATCACCGGTAGCGTAGCCAGAATCATTATGCTTCAGTTGCTGAAAATTATCTGCTCCGAGCAACGATGCGGCTTCTATAACAGCCGCCACTGCCCTTCCGCCGCAAAATTGTGTTTCACCTGAATTTAGACTACTCAAGAATTCTTTGTATTGAAATTTCTTAAGGTATTCTATTCCGATTCGATCCATCTTATCGGCCTTATCACGGCTTACATAGTGTGCCAAATCGGTACTGGCTATAATCAGGATTTTCTTATTTTTTGTGGCCTTTGCAAGAGCGCTCGCCAGAGTATGCAAAATTCCCGAATCGGCCCCGCCTATAACTATCGGCACAATCGGAACGGAAGGCTGGACAACCTGGATAAAAGGAATTTGCACTTCCAGGCTATGTTCACGGAGATGTGCCCTTTTTTCAAATCTTATCAAGGGCGAATAATCGGCCAGTGCTTTCGCAATATTCCCATCGATTGTGACCAGCCCCAATGGTGTCCTCCATTCGCCGCTTTCCCAAATCGAGATTCCCTCAAATGGATAAAAATGGCTGATGCTAATTAAAATAATCGCATCGAATTTTCTGCCCAATAACAGCTTGTACGAATAGGCGGCCGTCTGCCCGGAATAGATATATCCGGCGTGTGGAGCGATTAACGCTACTAATTCACCTTTGACCCCTTGGCCGGACGGGACATTGTTTAGATACTCCTCGATAGTCGAGCGAAGCTCCGCCGGTTTTGAAGGATAGAACTGGCCTGCTACCGCAGGCTCCCGAATTTGGGCAGAGCAGACAATAGGGGAGAAGCAGACCATAAAGGTCAGGAATATTTTCCATCTCATATCTTTACTTTACATCGTTTTCTCTGAAAAGTCAAATTCGATATTGGTAGGAAGCTGGAATTGCCTTGGCTATTCCAATTATATTGACTTTCGAGAAGCGTTCTGCTAAAATTGACCAGATATGATTTCTGCTGGAGAAAAATATGCCTGATGATAAGTGGCATTCATCAATTTCAAATATAAGAAAGGGCGAAATCCGAGTTCGTGGTTACGATGTTACTGAATTGATGGGAAACAAATCATTCGCTGAAGCGATATTCTTGTTGCTGAAAGGCGAACTTCCTACCGCGGCTGAAGCAAAAATGTTTGATGCCATCCTTACCAGCTCCATCGACCACGGTGTTACTCCTCCATCAGTCTTGGGGGCAAGGACGGTCGCCTCGGGCGGGAATCCCCTGAATGCCGCCGTTGCCGGTGGAGTGCTTGTGATCGGTGACACTCATGGCGGTGCCATAGAGCAATGCGCAAAAATTTTGCAGGAATGGGCCCAAAAAGAGGGTGAAGTCGGCAAATTAGCCGCTCATCTGGTAGAGGAATTTGCTTCCAAGAACAAACGCCTCCCCGGATACGGCCATCGCCTTCACGATGTTGATCCCCGCACTATAAGGCTCTTCCAGATAGCTAAGCAATTAAACTTTTCAGGCCGCCACATTGAATTAGCGGTGTCCATACAAGAGTATCTTGCAGAGGTTAAGCGTAAGAGCCTGCCGATCAATGTTGATGGCGCAATTGCCGCCGTAATCTCAGATATGGGATTTGACTGGCGTTTGGGGAAAGGTTTTTTCATAATCTCAAGAGTCCCGGGATTGGTAGCGCATATATTTGAAGAGCTTACCCGGGAAAAACCGATGAGGCAGTTGGGCAATACTAACTGGGAGTACGATGGACCGAAACCGCGCGATATTAGCTGATGATCGTAATAATTATCCCTTGACTTGATCGATGGGGGTAATTATTTTGCGAATTCCTTTTCGGCGGTGATACTACGAAAAAGGAAGATAAAAGAAGTGGTTACGAGGCTTACCGCCAGATCGGAATGGTTACCCTTATACCAATGCTCATGGCGGTCGGGCCTTTAATCGGCTATCTAATTGGGTCATACCTGGATAAGAAACTTGGAACAGCGCCCTATTTAATGATCGTGATGATAATTTTTGGCTTTGTGGCTTCGGGAAAAGAGATTTATAATATGATCAAACGATTACAGCAGGACACGGAAAACAAATAGGAATGGGCCTTGAATTTATAAATAGAGTGGCGAGAGTTTCCATAATTTTGGCCTTAATCCAGTTGCCATTTGTTATGGTGCACCTGAATTGGCAAATGGCTATCGGTATTCTTATGGGTTGTTTGTGGGGAGCCGCCAATCTAATGCTGATTAAGTTTCTCATCATAGGCATTATCACTTCTGAAAGCGCCAGCAAAAGGGACATATTGATATTGGGTGCAATCAAGTTCCCGCTTCTTTATGGAATCGGATACCTCTTGCTCAAGATTGGCTATTTCTTACCAATTAGTCTGCTTATCGGATTTACGATTATCTTCTTTGTCGCGTTCTTAAAAGCAATGGGGCGCTTCTTGCTTGAAAATAAAATTATCTCGACTGAATTGCCGAGGAATTACAGAAGGGATAATTCTTAATGGTTTTACAGCAGTTGCTGAATCTGTTATTTGTTGCCAGCGAAGCAAGTCATCAAGCTGCCAAGCATGGAGGGCGCCCGGAACTCCCCAACATTTTCACCTTGATCAAGACAATATTTCCTGATGCTGTCTGGGCTCAGTTCCTGGAACATTATCATGTCTTGGCTTTCTCCGCAATAGTGATAATAATACTATCCACAATTTCATATCTGGCTACCAGAAAAAAGCAGTTGATACCATCCGGATTGCAGAATGCAGTCGAAGCGGTTGTTGAGGGTCTTTATAATTTTTTAAGAGGAATACTTGGGCCCGGGGGAGAAAGACATATTCCTTTTCTCGGCACGTTGTTTCTGTATATATTATTTATGAACCTCTTTGGGTTATTGCCGGGAGGTTTTTCATCAACCTCGAACCTCAATACGACGCTGGCGATGGCACTGGTTGTTTTCCTTTATGTGCAATTCACGGGAATCAGGAGAAACGGAATCGGGGGATACCTGCTCCATCTGGCAGGTTCCCCACGGTCGGTCATTGAATGGTGCATGGTGCCATTAAACCTGCCCATTCATATAATTGGGGAGCTTTCCAAACCGGTCAGCTTGAGCCTTCGTCTTTTCGGCAATATCACCGGCGAGGATGTATTGATTGCGGTGTTCGTGGGACTTGGAATTTCCTTGCTGGGTTTTCTCCATCTGCCTGTTGGAGTGCCGTTGCATGTGCCTTTTATATTCTTGGCAATCCTGACCAGCTTTGTTCAGGCACTGGTTTTCACTTTGTTATCGACAATTTATTTTGCATTGATGCTTCCGCATCAAGAAGAGGGTGAGGAAGGACATCATTAATTTGATTGAAAATAAATGAATAACTATTATTCCAAAATAAGGAGGATAGATTGGACGCAGGTACAGCATTAGGTTTCGCCCTACCTATTGGCGTAGCGATGGCAGCTATTGGTTCAGGCCTTGGGCTTGGCCGTGCGGTCGGTTCCGCTATGGAGGCGATTGGACGTCAGCCGGAAGCGGCAGGCAAAATCCAGACCGGTATGATCATCGGTGCGGCTTTTATTGAAGCGTTGACTATTTACGCTCTCGTTACTGTATTTATCCTTTCAGGCAACATAAAATAAGAACTGCCATCCGGGTCTTCACGGGCCCGGCGGGAAGTTTTTATTATGGATAACTGGAGAGGTTGATGGAATCAATAGCATCATCACTTGGTCTTGAGCTTGAACAGCTGGTAACTCACGCTCTAGGATTTCTTATAGCGGTCTGGCTTTTGAAGAAATTCGCCTGGAAACCCTTGCTCGGGCTTCTGGATGAGCGGCGAATGAAAATCAAAGAAGAATTCGATTCAATTGAGGCGCATAAGCAGGAGAATGCCCAATTGCTATCGAGGTACGAACAAAAGTTGAAGGACATTGACACTGAAGCCCGCAAGAGGCTTCAGGAAGCAGTCGCCGAAGGTCAAAAGATTGCATCTGAAATTCGGGAACAAGCTAAGGAGGATCAAAAGAGAGAAGTAGCCAAAGCCCGACAGAAGATCCAAGCCGAGATTGCGGCGGCAAGGACCCAGTTGCGGGACGATATGGTGAATATGGCCATCGAGGCGGCCTCCATGGCGGTAGCGGAGACCATTGATGACAACAGACACAGGAAGCTAATTTCTGATTTTATCGGCAACCTGGAAAATGTGAAATAAATATGGATAATGACTTGGGTATCCCTTTTATGAAACATAAAATGATGAATCATATCCATCGGTCAAGGCGATAGGTTGCCAAAATGAGTCATATTGAGCATCAAGTCCCCAGAAGATATGCGCACGCACTTTTTAATGTAGCCAAAAATAAGGGGATAATAGATCAGATCTCCAACGAATTGGCCATTATTCGTAGCATCATCACGGCTGATGATTCTCTAATTAGCTTTCTATCGGCCCCTCAGGTAACGGACGAGAATAAATTTCAGTTGGTCGAGGATGTATTCAAGAAGCGTTTTTCTGATCTCATTTACCATTTCGTTAAATTGACAATTGAGAAGCGACGTTCTCCATATCTGCTTGGAATCATCAATGAATTCACTGCTTTAGTCGAGGAGGCAAGAGGGATTCTTCGAGTAAAGATGACCACTGCGATACCTATGGATCTGCCACTTCGAGATGAGTTATCTTTGAAGTTGGCGAAATTAACCGGCAAGACAATAAATATTTATCCGGAAATTGATCAAAGCATTATCGGGGGGGTGGTCATCAATATGAATAATCAAGTTATTGATGATTCGGTACGACACAAGCTCGATTTGATGAGAAATCAATTGCTATCGCTTAAAGTCCATTAGTTGAAAAAGAGTTATTTGAAATAGAAGGAGATTATAATGGCTCTGCGGCCTGAAGAGGTTTCCTCGGTAATCTTAAGAGAAATCTCCAAATATGAGACAAAATTGGAGATGGAATCTGTCGGCACGATCCTGCAAATCGGTGACGGCATCGCGCGTGTATGGGGATTGGAGGATGCCATGATGTCGGAGTTAGTGATGTTCCCGGGCGACATCATGGGCATGGTTCTCAATTTGGAGGAAGATAATGTCGGCGTGGTGATTTTCGGCGATGATCGGCTCATTAAAGAAGGTGATGAGGTTCGGCGTACCGGCAGAATCGCCTCCATACCCGTGGGCGATGCGGTTATCGGTCGGGTGGTAAATGCCCTTGGTCTGCCCATCGATGGTAAAGGGCCCATTCCTCTTGATAAAACCTATAACATCGAAACCCTGGTGCCCAATGTGGTTCAGCGTCAGCCGGTGAAAGAACCGGTGCAGACCGGACTAAAAGCGATCGATTCTATGATTCCAATCGGGAGAGGCCAGCGTGAATTGATAATTGGCGATAGGCAAACGGGCAAAACCGCCTTGGCTATCGATACCATTATTAATCAAAGGAACACCGACATTTTTTGCATATATGTAGCCATTGGCCAGAAACAATCCACTGTAGCCCAGGTGGTGAAGACTCTGGAGAAATTCGGGGCAATGGAATACACGACGGTGGTAGTTGCCAATGCAAACGATAAGGCTCCACTGCAGTTCATTGCGCCCTACAGCGGGTGCTCGATGGGTGAATATTTCCGGGACAATGGCAAACATGTGCTTGTTGTTTATGATGACCTTTCGAAGCACGCCCAGGCGTATCGCCAACTTTCCTTGCTCCTGCGCCGGCCTCCCGGTCGCGAGGCGTATCCCGGGGATGTTTTCTATCTACACTCCCGCCTTCTGGAACGAGCCGTAAAATACTCTGAGGAAAAAGGGGGAGGATCCTTGACGGCGTTGCCGATAATTGAAACGCAAGCAGGAGACGTTTCGGCATATATTCCTACGAATGTCATTTCGATTACCGATGGACAGATATTTCTGGAATCGGATCTATTTTTCTCCGGCGTTCGTCCGGCGATCAATGTTGGAATCTCGGTTTCCCGTGTCGGCGGCAATGCTCAGACGAAATGTATGAAGCAAGTTGCTGGAAAACTTCGCCTCGACTTGGCGCAGTATCGCGAATTGGCGGCCTTTGCCCAATTCGGCTCTGATCTTGATGATGCTACCAAAGCTCAATTGACTCGTGGTGAAAAGATGGTCGAGATACTGAAACAAGGCCAATATGTGCCAATGTTATTGGAAAGACAAGTGTTGATTATCTGGGCGGGTGTCAATGGATTCTTGGATACAATTCCCACGAAGCATCTCGCCGAATTCGAAATAGAACTAAATAAGTTTGTGGATGACAAATATGCCGATATATTGCATCTGATTGCGAAAGATAAAATCATCTCCAAGGAGACCGAAGAAAAGCTCAAAATAGCTGTCTCCGAGTTCAAAGGGATATTCCTGGCGGGCAAGAAGAGCTGATGATTGGTCTATTATGGCAAATTTAAGAGATATACGGCGGCGGATTAAATCTGTCGAGTCAACCAAACAGATAACTAAGGCTATGGAAATGGTTTCTGCGGCTAAGTTGCGCCGGGCGCAATCCCGGGCTGAATCGGCCAGGCCATACACTCAGAAGTTGAAGAAAATCCTGGTCTCTCTTGCCGGAGATTCTGATGCAACACACCCCCTATTCGAAAAAAGGGAAGTAAAGAATACTGCATTAGTGGTGATGGCCGGTGATCGGGGCCTCTGCGGATCTTATAATCAAAATGTCATCAGGGCCGCCGAATTGATTCTCACTGATCATCTACCGGAAAATGTGAAATTGGTGCTGATAGGGAAACGGGCAAGGGATTATTTCCGACGAAGGGCATGGGAATGCCGGAAAGAGTATATTGATTTCGGTGGGAATATGGATTTTCGGAGGGTTTTGGATATTGCCAGAGATATCACTAATCTCTTTCTGTCCCATGAAGTGGACCTCGTCAAGCTAATCTACACCAGATTCGTCTCTACTGTTACTTACAGGGTAACCGTAGAGGATTTTCTTCCCATATCAAAACCGAAAGGAGTCAAAGGCGATCATACTCAAGATTATATTTTTGAACCCAATTCAGATGCGATCTACAAAGAGATTCTTCCCCGCTTCGTCCAGAATCGTATCTATATGGCTTTTGCGGAAGCGCTGGCCAGCGAGCATGGCGCTAGAATGATAGCGATGGGCAATGCCACTAACAATGCCAAGGATATGATTGATAATCTTACCTTAGTGCGCAATAAAGTTCGTCAATCTTCGATCACTGGGGAGCTCCTTGAGATAGTTGCTGGGGCGGAGGCGCTGAAGGGATAGGCGCTCATCTATCCGGGGTTGATTTAGAAGGCGTGCGATGATGCTCGCCTTTTTATTTTGTGGTTCGATTTTCGGAATTAATATGGCGGCAAAATAATGATTCTATTCCAATGCTTGGACACTCTAAAGTATTTCATTGACAACACAGAAAATTCCAATTAATTGCCTAATAAGATATTTTCTTCGTTCACCGATTAAATTATATGAAAATCTTTAGCCAAGTACTCGGATGACTCTACCAGATATTTCCAGCCTGCCTTCGTTATCTGAAAAGATGTTGTTATTCAAGGGATATACGATTACGTACAAGCTCTTTTTTGGTGCATTTCTTATCTCTTTTTTGATCACGCTGATTTCTGGGCGAGCCATATTGAGGAAGCTATTGTTGGTTATCAAAATCGTCATCACAATCGCAATATTGGTAATGGTACTTTTCGGACTCGGGGATTTTTTCGTAAATGGAGATTTCCATTCATATTTTGCCAATATATTCTAAGGGCTGGCGTATTTGGGGTTCTGAAAACCACAAATGCAAATTTTAACTTGGAATACCATCAAAAAACAGGGAAATGATTCCCAAGATATTTGATATTTTTGCAAAAGTTCCTTGACAATCTGATAAAAATCACTAACTTATTAAGTGATGCGATATTCTACATATTCCTTCTGACCAAGTTGAGCCGCTTGTATTAAGTTCAGGTCAGAAAAGCAAATCCCAATTGATATCTTTAGATCATGATCGATAACGGTAAAATTCACTAATTTAACTAAATGGAGGTGGTAGGTAGTAAAAACTATAAATATCATTTGATTATGACTGGGGGCAGTAACGAACTTAGTAAATTGTGAAACTTTAACAGTCTAATGCAACTTGGAGAAAGCGAAATGTTGAAGAAAGCCCTGTTATTTTTAACTGCTCTTGCAGTGATTCTTACGGCCGCCAGTGCCTTCGCGGTCCCGCGTATGGTGATGGGTGAATACTTCACCAATACTGGGTGACCATATTGCCCGCCCGCAGATGCGGCGCTCAATACGGTGGTCGCTAACCATCCCAACGATTTTAAGCTCATTAGATATCATGTGTGGTGGCCGTCAAGCGGCGACCCATTTTATCAACACAACACCGCAGATGTCCAAACCCGTAATAACTACTTTGGCAATAATTATACTCCCCACTTCTATTGCGATGGCACCGACCGTGGCTCCAATTATGGCCTATGGGAAAGTCAAGTAACCAACCGTGCCACAGTCGATTCTCCGATTGAGATAAGCATCAATGGAGAGTGGAATGCGATGACACGCCAGGTGCAGGTTACCACCACTGTCAATATAATCGGCACGGTTCCGTCATCAAATCTTCGCATATTTTACGGCCTCACCGAAGACAGCCTCTATTATGGCAGCAAATACTGGAATCAGACGTTTAGGGACTTTATAAGCCCCGCCAGTGGAACTCCCGTGTCATTCAACCAAAACGGCACCTATGTTTACACTTCCACTTTTACCTTGAATTCCCTTTATGTGCCGTCGCATGTGGAATTTTTCTTCTTTGTAGAGAATTATTCTACCAAGGAGATACTGCAGGGATCCAAGCATTTTGTTCCGACGTTGGAGCCATTTACCGTTGCCATTGGGATGACGCCTAATAATAATCCGGTTAATGTCCCTGCCGGTGGATTTTTCTTATTCACCGGAACATTGGAGAACAATACCCCCAATCCGCAGACGGCCGATGTGTGGATTATGATAGATGTTCCCGGTATAGGAATGTTTGGTCCGATTAGTCAATTCAATAATGTGGTTCTGGCACCCAACCAAGCCATTTCAGTCCCGGGTGTCAGGCAGGATATTCCGTTCTACGCTCCCACCGGTGCTTATAACTATATTGCGCATTGCGGAGATTATCCTGCGACCATTATCTCATCTGCCACTTTCCCATTCACAGTCTTTGCTCCAAAAATGGATGGCGGCAACGATAATTGGAATATATCTGGCTGGTTTGAGGACGGGAATTATATCCCGAGTTCATCTTCTCTGGTCAGCAATTATCCCAATCCTTTCAATGCGACTACTCAGATCACATTTAATTTGCCAGAGCAATCGAAAGTGGCTTTGGAGATTTATGATCTGCTTGGACGCAGAGTTGACTCTGTTCCCGAACGTGTTTATACCGCCGGTCAACATAGCATATCTTGGGATGCTTCCCAATTCGCCAGTGGTGTCTATTTCTATAAATTAATCGCTGGAGATGAAGTTATCACCAGCAGAATGACCCTGCTTAAGTAGCATCCGACTCTTCGCATTATTAACGGGTTGAGGATAGACCTCAGCCCGTTTTATTTTCCGATTTCAAAAAAATATTCCAGGAAATAGTGTTGGTATTTGACGATGTGCCGATATCCCCAATGTGGATCGCACCTCTGCACCCCGCAAGAATCGAAATGTCCTCCGCCTTTTTAATAGACTTTCAATGGAAGGCGAATGATCGATATTCAAAAAGCAGCCGAGTTCCGACTGTTGCTAAGACAAAGCCCAAACGATATCAATCTCCTTAAAGAGGCGATTGAATTTTTCCTTTCTGCCGGAATCCTTGAGGAAGCTTCAACATATCTTTTGAGATATGATGGCCTCGTAAAAAATGATGCTTGGACTCTGGCGATGCAAGGGGCTTTGTTGGGACGGCAGGGCGACCATTTGCTGGCAAGAGAGTACCTTGAGAAATCAATCGAGATTGAGCCTGGGAAATCAGATGTCCATTATAATCTGGCTTTGACCTGCCTAAATCTTGGTGATGTATCTCAGGCCATTTTGCATTTAAGACAAACTGTCAAAATAAATCCCGGCGATGCCATGGCCTGGAATGACCTCGGTGTAATGAAATCCAGTATCGGCGACCATAATGAGGCTGAGGGATGTTTCTATAAAGCGATAGAAGCAAAACCCGATTTAAGGGAGGCCTATATCAACCTGACCCAGGTGGGGCAATATCTTATTGAGCCCAAGAGAGCCCTGGGGATTTTCCATAGTTACCTGATTAACCACGATGATGATGAGATCAGAATTGCCTACAATAGTTTGCGGTCCCTCTGGCTGAAAGATGAGGTCGATAGGTTCCGTGGTCTCAAAGTCAGTTTGATTGCTTTTTCGGACTTCGAAACCGATCCCGACCGTAAGTTGCGATGGGGGGATTACTGGTTCAAGAAGGAATTGGGCGAAGCTCTTGAGAGATTAGGTTGTGAGCTCGTTGACGATAATGCGGATCTGCTTATGCATCTTTTTGGAGTCCCTGTCACCAACCTTCCGAATGCGAAGGTCAAGGCGATATGGATTCATAGCCATCCTGATTTAGTGACGCCGGAGTTATTACGCCGCTATGATAAATTATTTTGCCTCTCGGGATCATTCATCGCCAAAATCGAAAAGGCCGGTTTTAAGGCAAATCTCTTGATTGGCGGCACTGCCAAGCGCCCTCAAAAGGCCGAGAAAAAATATGATCTTGTATTCGTTGGGAACACCAAAGGAAAATATGGCCGCAAAATCATCCAGGACCTCGAGGGCGATTACACCGGCCTGAAAGTATGGGGCGAGGGATGGGAAAATATCCTGCCGACGGAAAATATCGGCGGAATCTATTACGAAAATGCCCGACTTCCCGAATTGTATGCCTCTGCGAAAATCTCGTTGAATGACCATCACGAGGATATGCGTCGTGAAGGTTTCTTGAACCCGCGGGTATTCGACATTCTGGCCTCCGGCGGATTTGTAATTTCCGACCAGATGATCGGTCTGGAAAAAATATTCGGTAAAGCAGTTCCCACATATACTTCGCCTCAGCAACTACGCAGTTTGATTAATAAATATCTAAGCGATGAAAAAGAACGCGAAGAGCTTGCGCTGAAAGGCAGAGAAATCTCTTTGAGATACAGCTTTGATCAAATGGCGGCCCAGGTCCTTCTTTCAATCTATGGTGTGGGAGATGCGGATCAAATCTCAGTTCGGGGATCAGCAAAATCCCCCCAGCAAAATGATGTCAATTTGGAGCCTGCCGCAGTAAAGGTCAGCACTAAACCATCCGGATTGAGAATCGGCCTGGATGCTTCCGGGCGCTCAAACTATGAAATAATGCCGGTAATCAGCGCTTACAAATTGGTCTCCGAATACCTTCCTGAAACTGAATTACATATTTGCGGTGATTGCAATGGCTCTCTGCCTTCCGAGGTTTATTCCCATGCCAGAATCAAGAGAGCTGAAAATATCGATAACTGCAATCTCTATGTCGATTGCAGATTAAAATTCACAAGTTCCCTAAATGTGCCCGAAACGCCATCAATGATTCTTTCCCCAAATATGGATCAGGAATTTCAAGTCAAGGGGCAACAGATCAATCTCAAGGTCGAAAGCAGGATTGATCTGGAGCGCGGGAGAATATGGGAATACAATGATCTGGTTTTCAAACTGGCGTTTGCGGCCGAAAATATGAAAGCTCTTTTATCCAAAACGGTCAAGGAATATGCAAAATAGACATCGAGGCAAAAAGATAGGATTAGTCGCCCCATTCGAGGGAAGTCACCATTATTCCCATTTGATAAAAGGCACGATGGAGAATTTGGGGATGCAGGTAATTCCGGTCGATTACCGTGCTGACCGTGGCAGGCTCCATGTGCTTCTGCCTGCCCTTGATGTTGATGCCATCATCGTAAATCGCGGAGAAGGTATCAATCCGGGCCTGATTCATTCTCTTAAACCGCCGACCTTGCTTTGGTACGGCGAATTTATCTGGTCTCATGATATCGATGCCTTGCGGCGTCGCGCCGAAATTGAAAAACTGGGAGCGGCATTCGATTATGTGGTATGGGAGGGCCATAATGAACCCAGAGCTTTGCAGGTGTTGAGAAACCTCAACTGCTCCAATGTTTCGTATGTTTATCCCGTTCGGCTCGCCCCTAATATTTACCGCAAATTGGAAGTAAAAAAGACGATAGACGTATCTTTCATCGGATCGTTGACACCCAGAAGGGCAGAGATTTTGGACTATCTGTCCAAGAACTGCGGCGCCGAAATCAAGAGATTCTCTACTTATGACCTTGAGGAACAGGTGCAAATTATCAATAAGAGCAGGATCAATCTTCATATCAATTTCGCCAAATTTACAACGCATTCGCAGGTGAATCTTAGAGTAATGGATGTCCTGGGCTGCGGAGGGTTTTGCTTGAGCGAAGCCGTTGAGGTTGAGGAAATGTTTCGTGGCGGCGAGCATTTGGCTTATTTCAAGGCTAACGATTTGGAAGACCTATTGGCAAAAATTGAATATTATCTCGCCAATGAGAAAGAAAGAGAAGACATAGCAATTCGTGGGCATGAGTACTTCTATAAGAATTACAATATGGAAGATACTGTCCTCTCCCTCCTGGACAAAATCGATTTCGAGACCTGGCAGAAAGAAGCCGACCCCAGCGAATATGGATTTGGCCATGACAAATTTGGAGTGCCCACACGGAACATCGTGCGGTTTCAAAATGCTTGCCGGATGATGCTGGACCCTTTATATCCTCACCACCATCACATGCTTGGCTATCGCCTATTTGAGCTCGGACTGAACGAATCGGCAATCTCTTTCTGCCAGAGGGCCTTTGAGCTTTCTCCGGAACGTGCCGAACCCCTTGATATTCTTATCAGGGCATATTTGAAACTCGGCCGGCCTGATGATGCTCGAAAAGCCCTAAATCAAATCTCCTCTATTTCTCCAGATTATGCCGGTATAGAAGAGCTGAATCGGTTACTTAATGTCGGCAATATCCAATACGCATATTCTTAAGATGGCAATGTTGGGAGGTAAACAGTGATAAAGATAGCAGTAATTGGATGCGGTTATTGGGGTCCCAATTTAATTCGCAATTTCAATGAAATTGGCGATGCAGAAATGACAATGGTCAGCGATATTCGTCCAGATAGGTTGCAGGCTGTTTATAGAAAATATCCGAAGGTAGAATTGACCGTTGATCATAACGCAGTTATCGAAAATCCGAATATTGATGCCATCGTTCTGGCGACGCCCGTTGAAACTCATTATCGGTTGGCGAAGGCCGCTATAGAAAATGGCAAGTCGGTATTTATCGAAAAACCTCTCACTTCATCAATCAGCGAGGCTGAAGAGTTAATCGAATTGGCGGATAAACATAAGAAGGTCCTGATGGTAGGCCATACTTTTGTCTATACCGGCGCAGTCCAGAAAATAAAACGGTTAATCGACCAGGGTGAACTGGGAGATATTTACTATTTCGATTCTGTCCGGGTAAACCTGGGCCTTTTCAGGCCGACTGCCAATGTGATTTGGGATCTTGCGCCCCACGATGTTTCGATTATGGATTATGTGCTGGGAGGCGAACCGGAATTTGTCAGCGCCATCGGAGCCTGTCATTTTGATACGGGCGTCGAAAACATAGCCTATCTGACCATTAATTACCCCAACAATCTTTTGGCGCATATCCATGTCAACTGGCTGGCGCCGGTGAAACTGCGCAAGGTTTTGATATCCGGCTCCAAGAAGATGATTGTCTATGATGATATGGAACCTGATGAGAAAATAAAGATTTATGATAAGGGGATTATCTTGAATGATAATCCCGATAATATCTACCAGAAGATGGTGGGGTATCGGATAGGGGATATGCACGCTCCGAAATTGGATTCTACGGAAGCATTGAAGTCGGAATGTGCCCATTTCGTGGATTGTATAGTCAAGAATCAAGTTCCCATTACCGATGGCAGGGCAGGCCTAAGGGTGGTGAGAATTCTTCAAGCGGCGCAATTATCAATGAGCAATAATAGTGAGAAGGTGGATACAAGATGTACCAGAGAATCGCGGATGATGTCAAGATCGGCCAGAACAGTAAAATCTTCGAGTTTGTCAACCTCTATGGCTGTGAGATAGGAGACAATACTAAAATCGGAGCTTTTGTCGAGATACAGAAGAAGGCGCATATCGGCAAGAATTGCAAGATTTCAACTCATAGCTTCATTTGCGAGGGCGTGGTAATTGAAGATGATGTATTTGTGGGACACAATGTCTCTTTCATCAATGACAAATATCCTCGCTCGACAGTGGAAGGCAAGTTGCAGACGGAAGCAGACTGGAAAGTGGTCCCGACCCTGGTGAAGCAAGGAGCCTCCATTGGCACCGGTTCCACTATTTTGTGCGGGGTGACAATTGGGGAAAATGCCATAGTAGGCGCCGGAAGCGTCGTTACGAGGGATGTTCCTGATAATAGCATCGTGGCTGGAGTTCCGGCTCGATTCATAAGAAAAACTAATATTTTGAAAGGAGTAGGAAGTGAATGTTCCATTTCTCGACCTGAAGTTACAGTATAAGGAAATTGGCACAGAAATAACCAGGAGATTTCAAAATATCTTTGAATCATCCTCATTCATATTGGGAAAAGAAGTTCAGACTTTTGAGAATGATTTCGCCCGTTATATCGGCGCAAAATACTGTGTGGCGCTGAATTCCGGCACGTCCGCTTTGCACCTGGCGCTTCTTTCTCAAGTAATCGGGAAAGGCGATGAAGTCATAACTGTTCCCAATTCATTTATTGCCACCGCGGAGGCGATATCATACACCGGAGCGACTCCCGTTTTTGTTGATGTCGATCCAGAAACACTGCTGATGTCGCCGGAGAATTTCGAAAAAGCTATTACACCCAGGACCAAGGCGGTCATTCCTGTCCATCTTTTCGGGCAGGCTTGCGCAATGACCAGGATTTGCTCAATTGCCAAATCGAAAAATATCATCGTGATCGAAGATGCCTGTCAGGCGCATGGCGCAAAATATGGCGAGAAAAACGTAGGCGCCTTTGGCTCGGCGTCGGCATTCAGCTTTTATCCCGGAAAAAATCTTGGCGCTTACGGCGAGGGCGGGGCATTGATAACTGACGATGAAAGGATTTATAATGAAGCTCGGATGCTTCGAGACCACGGGCAATCGCAAAAGCATCATCACCATTCGGTTGGATATAATTATAGGATGGATGCCTTCCAGGGAGCAGTTCTAAATGTCAAATTAAAACGAATTGAGCTCTGGAATAGATTACGAAGACAAAACGCCCAGATGTATGGAAAATACTTGGCCGAGTCTCCAGTCAGATGTATTCGAGAAAATGCGGAAAGCAGAGGAGTATATCACCTGATGGTAGTTCGAGCGCCGCAGAGGGAAAAACTCCGTCAGTTCCTCGATGGGATGGGAATTCAGACCGGCATACATTATCCGATCCCGATTCATCTCCAGAAAGCGTATGATCATTTGGGTCATCAAAAAGGTGATTTCCCGAATTGCGAGTCCGCCAGCGCGGAAATATTGTCGCTTCCAATGTATCCGGAGCTTCTTAAAAATCAGATAAGCTATGTATGCCATTGTGTCAATGAATTTTACAAAGATCGCGGCCAACAAGTCCCTCGTCTCCAGTTTGAAGAGGCCACGGGGGTGTAGATGGAAAAAACAGGGGTCCTTATTGCCGCTCTACGAGATGGGGCGGCATTTTAATTGGGAATAGTTTCCCCACCGGTATGGAAAATAATGCCTGCTGAAATAGACATTCTCTTTACAACTCTATGGTTGTCAAAGGATTACTGATGGCATAGTAATTGTAGAATTCCAAGGTATGAAGATCGCACCCGAGGATTTCCGCCAATCTCAGATCGGTTCGGAGGTCTTATCTCGTGTCCTAAAAGTTGATGACAACATGGCGAGGGTTGTATCAGCCGTCTCATCCATCAGGCAAATTGATGAATCGCAATTCATTAATGAGTATATCGAACATTTAAGGTTCAAATACTCTCCCCAGGAATTATTGGAGCTTTACAACCAGTTTCAGAATCGCATCGGGGAGATTTATAATTTTCAACGCGCTATTGTCTTGAGGGCATTGATGAAGTCCTGCAAAAGGGGATTGACGGTTGAATGTGGAGTTTCTTTCAAGCATCCGGAATCCTTTGGTTTTGGGGAGGGAGTTTTCATCGGTGCTAATGCTTATTTACAGGGACGATTTGACGGACAATTTATTGTCGGGGACAGGAGCTGGCTTGGGCCACAGAGCTATTATGATTGCCGAGCCTTGAGGATCGGGAAATTTGTCGGAATAGGCCCGGGAGTGAAATTCCTCGGCTCCGAACATATAGGCCAGCCAATTGAGAAACCGATTATTACCACCGACTTACTCATCAAGGAAACTGTAATCGAAGACGATGTAGATATCGGGACCGGCGCCATCATTTTGCCCGGCGTGACCATAGGAAAGGGTTCCATAATTGGCGCTGGCGCAGTGGTCAACAATGATATTCCGGAATATGTAGTGGCAGTGGGTGTGCCTGCTAAAGTGGTCAGGAGCCGAAAAAACAATTAAGTTTAAGGACTGAGGTCTTAATGGATAAAACCAATAATCTTGAAGGTTCAAGGGTTCTCATAACCGGAGGCGCTGGATTGATCGGCTCACATATCGCCGATCAGTTGGTGTTACGGGAGGTAAATGAGATTATAATTGTGGATAACCTCACTCGTGGCCGCCTTGAAAATCTCAATTGGGCTCGCAGTTGCGGAAAAATCAAAATTGTTGAGGGTGATATCCGTGACCCAGAGTTGATGATGGAATGCACTAAATCGGTCGATTATGTCTTCCATCAGGCGGCCATCCGTATCACCGAATGCGCCGAATACCCGCGAGGCGCTATGGAGGTCATTGGCAACGGCACTTTTAATGTATTGGATGCGTGCATACGGAATAATGTTAAGAAAGTGGTGTCGGCATCATCGGCTTCCGTCTATGGTATGGCGGATCAGTTTCCCACTTCAGAAAGCCACCATCCCTATAATAATGAAACGATCTATGGCGCTTTTAAGCTTGTCAATGAGGCAATGCTTAAGGCGTTTCATTCTATGTATGGGATGGAGTATGCGGCATTAAGGTATTTCAATGTTTATGGGCCGAGGATGGATGTTTTTGGCGCTTATACTGAAGTAATGATTCGATGGCTCGATGCTATCGACGATTGGATTTCCCCAAAAATATTTGGGGATGGAAGTCAGTCGATGGACTTTATATATGTTGGCGATGTTGCCCGCGCCAATGTCCTGGCGATGGAAACTCCCTGCATCAACAGAGCTATAAATATCGGTTCCGGCAAAGAAACAAGCCTTGCGGAATTATTGAATTTAATGCTGGCGGTAACCAAGTCCGATCTACGGCCAGAGTATGCTCCTGAGAGAAAGGTTAATCCGGTGCGCCGACGACTGGCGGACATTACATTAGCCAGAGAGCTTCTGGGCTTTGAAGCGAAGGTTTCTCTGCAGGAAGGTTTGCAGGAGCTGGTAAAGTGGCGGAAAGCGATGAAGGAATCAAAGCAGAAATTGGCATTGAAATGATGATACCGCTAACCAAACCATATATCTCTGAGGAAGAGGTGATTGCCGCTTCGGAGGTAATCCGCTCGGGCTGGCTTACTCAGGGTCCGAAGGTTGAGGAATTGGAGAAGAAATTTGCGGAGTATGTGGGGTGTGCCGATGCTGTTGCGGTTTCATCCTGCACCACCGCCTTGCATCTCTGCTTGATTGTTGCCGGCATTGGTCGAGGAGATGAAGTAATCTGCCCATCCTACACCTTTATCGCCACTCCCAACGCAATTGTCTATGTCGGCGCCAAACCTATTTTCGTCGATATCGATCCGCGCACTTATAATGTCGATCCGGATAAAATTGAACAGGCTATAACAAAAAATACAAAGGCGATTTTGCCGGCATATCAGGGAATTGCCACGGGAGTCGAAAAGATAAGGATAATTGCCCAGCGCAATAATTTGACTGTGGTGGAAGATGCCGCCCCGGCCATCGGAGCTTTATATAATGATAAGAAGCTGGGATCAGAAAGTTCTTTGTGCTGTTTTAGTCTCCACCCGCGAAAAGTCATAACTTGCGGTGAGGGAGGGTTGATTGCCACGAATAGCATCAATGTCGCCGAGAAGCTGAGGAAGCTCCGCCACCATTCCATGTCGGTTTCCGACCTTCAGCGTCATAAAAGCGATGACCTTATATTTGAATCATATCCGGAAGTCGGCTATAATTATCGAATGACTGATATCCAGGCCGCCATCGCCATGGTGCAACTTGATCGGCTGGACGGCCTGATATTAAGGCGACGCGAAATTGCCTCCAGATACACTAGAGCCTTGAGTAATTATAACTGGCTGGAAACGCCGCTAAACAATGAGAACATGTATAATACATTCCAATCATATATGGTTAAGCTTCTTCCCAACGCGCCCATTAAAAGGGATCAATTAATGCGCGAATTGCTCAAAGCCGGTATCTCGACCAGGAGAGGTTTCCTAAGCTGTCATCGCGAAAGATATTATCGCCTGATGTTTCCCAGCCTTAATCTGCCTCATAGTGAGTACTGCACCGATAATTGCATCATCCTGCCTCTTTATCCGGCGATGAGTTATCAGGAGCAAAAATTCGTGATAGACACAATTAGGAGAGTTGCTGATGAAGCTACTGCTGATACACCCGCCCTCGCGAGAAGTGTACGATAAATTCGAGCGAAAAGCAATTGACCGCATGCCTATAGGGTTGGCCTACGTTGCCGCCATCGGCGAGCAGGAAAAGCATCAAGTCGAGGTCTTGGATGCGGAAGCTATGCGCTTGTCGTTGACCGAAATTGGGTCCGCAATCGATAGCTTTCGTCCGGAAGTTATCGGGGTTACCTGTACCACTCCGCTTTTCCCAATATCCGCGAAGATTGTGGAAATGTCGAAGGAGCAAATGCCGCAAACCGTGACTATTTTGGGCGGGCCGCATATCAACGCCCTTCCCAGAGAAGCGCTGATGCAATGCGGCGCGGCGGATTTTGTGATTTTCGGAGAGGGAGAGCAGACCTTTGCGGCTTTGCTGAAGCATATCAGTAAGCGCGCCAAGCCCAGCGCTGTTCCGGGCATCGGTTATCGTGATGGCCAGGGGATCATTCTGAATAGTCCCGCCAGCGCGATCGAAAACCTCGATACGATACCATTTCCAGCTCGTAATAAATTCCCCTTGAATAAATATTATGACCCGGACCGATATGAGGATGCATATACTCTGATGGTAACCAGCCGCGGCTGTCCGTACAATTGCATCTTCTGCGGATCATCCGCAACTTGGGGAAGAAAAGTAAGATTTCGTTCCGCCACGAATGTTCTTGATGAAATCGAGCAGGTGATCAGGGAGTTTGGTATCAGCAATATCACCTTTTGCGACGATACTTTCACATTGGGCAGAAGACGGGTTCTGGAGATCTGCAATGGCATAATCGAGCGTGGTTACAATATAAAATTTCTATGCAGTTCCCGTATCAATACCATAGATGAAGATAGATTGGAGGCTTTGGCAGGGGCCGGATGCACCGAGATATCTTTTGGAGTGGAATCAGGCGATCCCGAGATTCTCAAGACAATATGCAAGAATATAGAACTTGATCAAGTAAAGGCCGCATTCGAGATGGTAAAGAGTTTTGGCATTCGGGTTCATTCCAGTTATATAATTGGTAATCCAGGTGATACAGATGAGACTATAAGAAAAACAATCGAATTCGCCATCGATTCCGGTACGGATGCCGCCCAATTCTCTATCTCAACCCCGTATCCAGGGACACCCTTATGGTCGATGGCCATACAGCAAAATAAACTGAAAAGCAGAGACTATTCGGAATTTAAATGGTATTATTCTGTGGTTGCGAATTTATCGAAGGTTAGCGATGATGATTTAATAAATTATCAACGCAATGCTTATAGCCAATTTGAAGAATCAAGAAAGAAGATGTCTCACAATAAATCATTATCATGCCAGCTAAGGCACTAATATGAAAGTCTCCGATCCAGGCATACGCAGCACGGCAATGGCATTGATGGAGGGAGGCAATTATCGTGAGGCGGAAACCCTTCTGAAACCTATGATTAGGGAGTTTCCCCAGGATGCCTCGGCCGCTTGTTTATTGGCGGAATGCTATGCGCAATTTCCGAATTTGGAAGGAGCAGAATTCTGGTATCGGCGCGCACTCTCACTTCAACCTTACAATCCTGAATACTCCATCCGATATAATCGATTTCGCATCGGTAATTTGCAGGCGTTGCCGAATGACCGCCCGAAGTATCTCCTTGGGCCAATCATGGGTGCGGCCTATTCATTTGCGAATTTTGCGGATTGCGTATTTTTCGGAGGGCCATCATCAAGCCATCATTTCTCGGAGGTGGAAGCATCGACTGGAGAAAATATTGAGTCGATTTTGGGTAAATGCCCCAACGGATTTGTCCCCGACAAAATTATATGTTTGCTTCCCGAGTATTATTCGCCTCCCGCGAATATCGAAAAGTGCGGCATTCAAACCATAGGCATTTATACAGATTTGCCGGCCCATTCAGAAATGATAGCTTTGACGGCCCCATTGTTCAATATATGCCTGACCCAGGGATTTACGCAGGGGCCACAGATGCTGATCAAGCTGGGCGCTAAAGGCGCCGGCACCGGATTCTTCATTGGCGACGACCCTTTATTTTGGGTTGATAGAAATCGAAAGCGGGATATAGATATTCTGTTTCTGTCAACTTTCTCCTTGCCCTTTATCTATAATGACCGTAACGAACTAATTTTGAAAATACTTTCGCTTTCTTCTAAATATAAGGTGGTAATTGGGAGCGAGAACCAGTCAAACTCAGCCGATCTATCATCACGCGCCAAAATAATAATAAATTGCTCTCATTCCGGGCGGTTAGCCTCGGAGATGATTGCGCGCCGCATTTTTGAAAGCATGAGCAGTGGGGCGCTTTCTTTTGCAGAAGATAATATCGAAGTAGTCAAGAAATTCTATCAGGACAAATCCGAGATTGTCTTGTATAACAAAAATAGCATAGTTATGCTGCTTGATAATTATCTTAACAGCGATGACGAACGGCGGCGAATTGCGGATGCCGGGAAATGCAAAACAATTGCCCGTCACACTTATGCAGGCAACATAAAGGCGATATGTCATCTCCTTGAGGCTGATAGCGGATTGATCTCCTCTCCTGAAATCAAGCAGATCCCGCGAGCAGCAAACCTTCTCAGAAGAGGGACTGCATTATTCCAATCGCTTCAGCCCAAGAAATGGGATGCCCTAGCCAGCCTATTCAGCGAAGCGGCTGAGCAAGATCCAAATTTTGAAGGGATTATTCACAACAATCTGGGGGTATTAGCCGCCCATCAAGGTGACTACCCTAAAGCGGAGGAACTATTCGCAAAGGCGATTGAGCATTCCGGACCTCATCCCATATTCATCGCTAATCGCATCTTGAATTCCATTTATTTGAGAAAGGATTTTAAGTCAGCCGGGTTGCTACCGAGAACCGAAATACTTGATGGCCTAAAAGAAGCAATCGATATTCTACCGATATATCTGGTCTGTGACTCCAACGGTGTTATACCTACTGATAGAATTACGCGCTCCATTTATTATTTGAAATTTCAGGATGCATACCTTGAATTTCCAGAAAGAGACGACCGCTTTCACGCGAGAGTAATTTCTATCGCCGGAGCTGAAATCAACAAGGCCTTTGGCTTCGGATATGAGAGCATGGGCGATTTCAATGGGGCCGTGCGGCATTATGAGATGGCGGCTTCGGAGTATGCCGATGACTTTGAACTCATTTCCAGCTTATCACGTTGCTGCCATAAACTCGGCGATGAGCAAAAGGCACTCGAATATATTCGGCGCGCCCATAAACTCCAGCCCTTGAATATGGGAATTCTATCTAATTATTATGCTCTTATGTTTGCCGCAAAACATTATGCGGAAATTTATGAATCTGCCGATTTAATGTTAAAGGCTGATCTTCGTATCAATGAGAGTGTTGAATTGATCAAATTATATAAAACCGCGGCGGCGGAAAGGATGAACCATCCTCACACGCGGGAACTAATCAATGAATATTTGAAAAGTGGGCCACTTAATGGCAGTGAGCTGGTGACTTCAGATGAGATTATACTACAAGCGATGAAAAGATGGAAAACGGCATCGATGCAAAGATGAGAGTGAAATATGTATAATGGCAAGAAAATCCTTGTTACCGGTGGCACCGGTTCTTTTGGGCATTATATCGTCAAGGAATTGACCAAGAAGAATGCGGGTGAAATCCGCATTTTCAGCCGCGATGAAAAGAAGCAAGATGATATGCGATATGAATTCCGCAATCATGCAAACCTTCGCTTCATAATCGGTGATGTCAGAGATAGAACCAGCTTAAAGGGAGCCGTGAAAGGAGTGGATTATATTTTCCACGCCGCGGCGCTTAAACAGGTTCCGAGCTGTGAATATAATGTCTTTGAGGCAGTGCAGACAAATATCATAGGGGCTAAGAATCTTATTGATATTGCTATCGACGAGAGAGTGAAAAAGGTCATAGCCATTTCCACTGATAAAGCGGTCAAGCCCGTCAACAGCATGGGAATGACCAAGGCACTGCAGGAAAAATTAATGATCTGGGGCAATTTGAATCGCAACGGCAGCGAAACCGTATTTGCGGCAGTGCGTTATGGAAACGTTGTCGGCTCCCGCGGTTCGGTGATTCCGCTCTTTAAGAAGCAAATTGAAGAAGGGGGACCTCTGACCGTCACCGATCCTGAAATGACACGTTTTGTTCTCACGCTTGACCAAGCGGTCAAATTGGTTTTCAAAGCGGCAGAGGAAGCGACTGGCGGAGAAATATTTGTGATGAAAATTCCCGCCATAAGAATCGGGGAGCTGGCTAATATAATGCTAAGGAAAATACCGGAATGGTCGCGGCCGGAAATAAGGATCGCTGGAATTCGGCCCGGGGAAAAGATTCACGAAGTATTAGTTTCCGAAGAAGAGGCAACGCGGACTATCGATCTTGGCGAATTCTACTGCATTTTGCCCGCCCTGGAAATCGAGGCGACAAGAATTAAATATATGAGTTATGGACACAGCAACATCTGTGAGTACACTTCAGGAAATACCACAATTTATTCGAGTGAGGAACTCGGGAAGCTGTTATTGGCTGAAGGATGGATGCCTTCAGTTCATTCAAAAGTAAAGCTGAATAGGCTTCCCGAATTTGGAAATGAAAAGCCCATCGAAAATGGAATTGGGATAATGGAGGAGATGGTTCTCTTGTGAGAAAATATACGTCTCAACAACCTCGTCGGGAATTACGATTAAATAAGCAGGAAAGCAACTTATTTTCCCAAAAGGAACTTGCCGTTCTCGATTCATTGGAAAAGCTGTTCGAATCCAATGATTATCAGGCTGTCGTACGCCGTTCTAGAAAAGCAATTTATGGCGGCCTAAAGAATCGGCTGTTAAAAGAAAGAGCAATATATCTGGGAGCCTTTGCTCTGGCTACTGTGGGTCAAGTCCGCGCGGCATCTGACTTTCTTAACGAACATGTTTGCATTTTGGACAGCCTGGACCGGGCTTATCTAAATTGCTATCTCTCCCTGAAGTTAAATGATTGCGATAAGACTATAAAATATGCGGCGCAGTATTTATGGTTGCTCAGGAGGAAAAACGTCTTATACCAGGATGAGATAAACCGGAGCTGCGCCAAATTCAGATATGAGATTCATAACAATACGGGAATGGCATATAAGCATTCCAGCAATAGCCGGAAGGCGATCCGAGAATTCAATCGCGCCATCAAACTAAATGAGCATCATTTACAATCAATCACCAATCTGATCACAGCATATTATGAAACGGGGCGATATGAAGAAGCGCTAAGGATAACGGAAACGGCGCAAGCGGCGTTTCCCGATAATCCTCGCATAAGAAGCATATATGGAATATTGCTGTTCACCGTCGGCAAATGCGAAAAGGGGAGAGGCATTGTTGAGGAAGTGGTCAGCAAATACCCGAATGATGCCGATGCGATTTCCAATCTGGGAGTGATGTATGAACAACAGGGTGATAAGCTCAAAGCGCAGGAATTGTACCGCCAAGCCCTGAAATCGGATCCGTATCATCGAAATGGCCAGATGCGCCTTTTTGAGCTTGAAGTGAGTCAATTTGGCAAGCGTCCCACAATTTCCCTCTGCATGATAGTCAAAGATGAAGAAGACAACATTGCCCGGTGCATAAATTCCATCAAGGATGTAGTCGATCAGATTGTGGTCGTGGATACTGGTTCGCAGGATAGGACAGCGGAAATCGCCAAGGAATTGGGAGCGGAAGTATATTTTCATCCCTGGCAAAATTCGTTTTCGGAAGCCAGAAATCACTCCCTCAAGTATGCCACTTGCGATTGGATAATTTACTTGGACGCCGATGAAGAGCTATTCGAAGAAGATAGAAAAGCGTTGTTGGATGCCGCCCGGATAGTGAACTCCACAGCGATCTCCTTGCAAATATTCAATCCGCTTAAAGGCGGTCTTGAGGGCTACCTTCAATATACTCGTATGTGGCGGAATCGTCTTGGATTCTTCTTCGACGGGATAGTCCATAATCAGTTGATATTCGATGGACTAATATATTTAAGCGGTATCAGAATTCGTCATTATGGCTACGGCTGGGATTCGGAGCGGATGCTCAAGAAATACAAGCGGTCCGAAGAGCTTCTTCGCCGGCAATTAAGTGAGAATCCCAAGAACACTTTCGCTTTGTTCAATCTGGCGCAGATCAAAAGGGGAATGGAAGAGCATGAGGAGGTCATAAAATATGCATCCCGCGTCGTAGAACTTATTGACCCGGAAAATACCAAGCTGCGTCATACTTACTTGATGGCGCTGGAGCAACTATGCACCTCTTATTTCTTCAGCAATCAATTCCGAGAGAGTATAGAATCTGGATTGCGGGCGCTGAAGGTCAAGCCCGATTATTTTGATCCTATGCTTACTCTGGGAGCTTCTTATACTGCCGTAAATGATCTTGAAAATGCCCTAAAATACTATCACATGTATCTTGATACAATAAAGACCTTCGACCCCAAAACAGAAAAGCTGAACATCATTTTCAATAACGTGCGTTCAGATTACTTCGCCTACTATGGCATCGGCGTCATACTTCGCCATCTTGGACGAATTGATGAAGCCGAGCATTATCTAAGAATGGTCACTGACAGAATTGAAAATCATATGCGCGTCCATCATGAATTAGGGAGAATCGCATTTGGACGAAAGGACTACCGCACTGCAAGGAAGGAATTTGAACTTGACCTTCAATACAACAAGGTGGCCCCCGAATCGCTCTTGATGCTCGGCAAGATAGCTGTTGAAGATGGAAATAGGGAACAGGCCCTGGGTTATTATTCCCAGGCAGTCGAAAGTAGTCTCCACTATTATGAAGCTCGATTTAGTCTGGCAGAAGCATTATGGCAATCGCAGAAATATGCTGAAGCAAAGGATCAACTGGACTTCATTATCAATTCAAATCCCAAGTATTCCGACGCTTATTGGCTGAGGGGCGATATCAATTTTGAATTAAACCAATTCAAAGAGGCCGTCGCCGACTATGAATGCTATCTGGAATTCAATAAAAGTGATTACAAAATAATGGGCAATCTTGGCAACAGCCACCTGCGTCTTAAGGAATTCGATAAAGCTATGGATTGTTATAAAAGGGGAATTGAATTGCGGCAGGACTATGACATAAATCATCTAAACTTGGCGGTGTGCTTCAGGAAAATGGGAAAATGGAAAGACGCTGCTTCGGAATTCATAGAATATTATAATCTGAATCCGGCCTCCGATGGGATATTTATCCAGGTCGCAGATTGCCTTGTGGCGGATGGTCAGCATCAGAAAGCACTTCAATATTATGAAAAATACATATCTGCACATCCAATCGATCATATTGCTCTGTTCAAAATTGCGGAATGCTATCGTCTTGGCGGCGCCATTGACGCTTCCGTCTTGGGTTATCGGGCTTCGCTTAAAATAAATCCCGATTTCAAGCCTGCGGAGGAAATGCTGCTACTGATTGAATCCAGAGCGGCGACCGTTTAAGATGCAACAATAAAGAATTATCAAGGGGACTTAAATTCAACTGCGATTTGACGATATATTTTCAAGCAATTTAGAATATTCGTGAGGTGGGCCTTGGGGAGTATTGAAAAACCCTATTTGGTAAAGGAAAGTTGCTTAACCGTCATTCCCACGAAAGTGAAAATCCACATTCATCAAAGAGATGGATTCCCGCTTTCGCGGGAATGACCTATGGTTGAGATTTCCAATCGGCTTTTTCAACAAGCCGCTGAAATTGCCCTCACAAGCTCGAAGAGGTGAGTCCAAGTAAGTCAGCATACGGTTCGATTGCGCTACAGGCTCACAAGCAAAATAAATTTAGCAGGAACTAAAGCCATTTTAATTATAGTCGATAAGAATTCTGAATAAGCTAAAACTGGAAATGGGGAATCAAACCATTTTATGAAGTACCGAAGGGGAGGTGATAGACAGATTTGAAAACATTTCTCATTGCAATGCGATGAGGATTAGTTCAGTGGATGATTTCATTTAATCAAGGAGGATCAAGAAATGGCGTTAAGGATTAACCACAACATAACGTCGTTGGATGCATGGCGTAACCTGACCCAGACGACGCAATTCATGCAAAAATCTATGGAAAAGCTGTCGTCAGGTTTTCGCATCAATCGTGCCGCTGATGACCCTGCGGGATTAGTAATCAGCGAGCAGTTCCGTGCCCAGATAGCAGGGCTGAATCGCGCGGTTCAGAACTCGGAAGGCAGTATTAATATGATACAGACTGCTGAAGGAGCGCTGACCGAAATTAACAACCTGCTCGTGGGAATGAGAGAACTGGCCATCCATGCGGCTAACGAAGGCTTCAATGATGATAACCAGCTTCTTGCCGATCAAGCAGAAATTACTAATGCAATTTCCACCATTAACCGTATTGCGGCCAACACTCAATTCGGCACCAAGATGATGCTTGATGGGTCCGCCGACAATGTGGCGGCTTTCACTACCGGCAACTCGTCACGATTGACCTTGAAAGAGTCAAACTTGGCGGCCGGAACTCACAGTATCGCTGGCGTGAAGCTCACCGACCCATCTGGATCATTCAATGTCACCACTCTCGGTGTTTCGGACCCGACTTCAGTCAGTAACTTGAGCGACGGTGTCCATAATGTGGACATAGTGCAGTCCTCTGCCGGAGCGACCAAGACCGGCACCGCGATCGAGATTAAGGATGCCTGGAATAACGGTTTGCGGCTTGCTGCCGCGGCAACTTCTGCCCAGGTATCCGGCACATTTGCGGCCGCGACCAATTCCAATGGCGCTACTGCGACAGTTACGTTTGAACTCGATTACCAGGACTCAATTGATGGTCCAATCGGAGTTCAGTACTTAACATTCAATATCACGGCCGACACAGAGAATATGGCCGCCACAATGTCTGCCCGCCAGATCCGGGCAGGTTTGACCACCGCTATTGCCAACAACGTAAATCTTGCGGGCAAAATTACGGTTGCCACTACGGCCAGTGGCGGAATCAGGCTCAATACCGTCAGCACCGGGACTCAATATTCCGTTAAGGCGGTAGGAATGAGCACTTCAGGCAATATCACATTTTCCTGGAATGGCAGCGTGGTTGGAGATTCAGGGAGGGGAGCTTCACTCCATAATACTCTCCGCTTGAGCGCATACTTAGCTACTATGAACGGGGACTTCTCGTCATTTTCCAGTTCCACAATTTCCCTGGGTGCCACTACTATTAATACTGCGGCCGCTCTTCTGACCATAGTGGGCTCGGCATTAAAGCATACTTTCGGTACTTTCCACGATTCGGTTGGTACTCAGGCCAGAATTGTGGCGGCAACGGTTATCTCCGGCGGCGAAACCAGCCTAAAGATGTACACTAAGGACGAGGGCTCGAGGTTCTATCTAAACTTTAGTGACAGCTCAACGGCAAATGCAAGATCGGGTCTTGCCCTTGGAATTGCCAATGACAGTGTGAATGTTACCGGGACCGATGCTCTTGTTTCGCTGGATGGCTACATCAATTCTATTGATGAGGTCAGATATTATGAAAGCACATCTTATCTGAAAACCAAGACGCTTTATGATAGCGCGGACACTACGAATCGGGGGAGCGCCACTGTCACAATCGACAATGCCAAAACCAGTGGCGGTATCAACATCGGTAACATATTGATGAGCGTTGATGCGGCCACCTTCTCAGTGCGGCTGGATGGCGGATCGGCATACTCAGTTACTGCCGGCGAGTGGACCACAATATTTAACAGCTCGCAAACTGAATCGATCAAGTTCAAATACGATCTCCGGTCCCTTGGTGGCACCGAACAACTTAATGTCACCGATCAGGCGTTGGTATTCCAGATAGGCGCCAACGTGGGCCAGACTGCCAAGATTGGAATTCAGAATATGAATACCTCTTATCTCGGCAAGGATACGATCGGCAATCAGTTCGCATCACTGGCGGATGTTGAAGTGACGTCTGCGGCAAAGGCGTCGGACGCCCAGGAAGTGATCGACGCGGCCATCGATGAGGTCAGCAATCTTCGTGGAACTCTGGGATCATTCCAGCGCAACACTCTGGAATCGAACCTCACCAACCTGAGGATATCTGCTCAGAACTTAACCGCCGCGGAATCAACAATACGTGATACCGACATGGCCAAGGAAATGAGTAGCTTTGTCCGGTATCAAATATTGCTCCAGGCTGGCACTTCAATGCTGGCTCAGGGGAATCAGATACCGCAGGTGGTTCTGTCGCTGTTCAGATAATCCTGAATATAATAATGAGAGTGAGGTGCTTTGATGCACCTTGCTCTCATTGATGAAAGGGGTGAGGTAAGTGAGCGTAAACCTAACATCACAAGTGATCGAACCGGCAGTTCTAAGTAGAGAGGTTCTTACTAATCAAGCTGCCAGCGGTGCGCACGCAGCGGTAACCACCGCCTCACCGAGAGTAGAGATCAGTTTACCAAAACTCAGCAAGAATCAGGAAAATAAATTCGCTCGTACAGATGAGAACATTGAGCTCAAGACATCCTTGGATGCGGTGGGTAAAATGCTCAAGTCAAAGAATATTGACCTTAGTTGGCGGGTTGACGATAAAACGAACAGCATCGTCATCAAGTTCATCGAGCGAGGCAGCAACAAATTGATTCGACAGGTGCCTCCAGAGGAAATACTGCGGTTGAGAGAACATATAAGTGAAATATTGGGGATGATTTACGACACGAAAATCTGAACCATCCTTGAGCTCAAGGGCGCCTTCCTTGGCGCCCTTTTCTATTCAATATTCTGGCCAATATGACGATACTTATTTTAAGATTAGAAAATTCGTGAAAGGAGGAAAGTTATGCCGGCGGGAAGTATCAACGGTATAGTGTCCTCGCTGGATACTGCTTCCATTATTGAAGCCATATTACAATATGAATCCCGAAACGCTGACCTGATCAATGCCAGGAAGGCTGAGGTCACTAACACGATGACCTCCTGGAATTCGGTATCGGCTTACTTGCTGGGATTCAAGTCTAAAGCGTCGGTTCTATCAAAGTCCTCATCATGGGAAACCAAATCGATTACCAACAGCGATGATGAAATCTTAACAGCCGCAGCCAGTTCAGATGCCGCGCCCGGCACATATTATATAGCGGTTAATGCCCTGGCGCAACAGCATCAATTGGCAAGCCAGGGATTTTCTGCTTCAAGTTCCTCTATCGGAACGGGAACGGTAGTTATTGCCTCCGGTTCTAACGCCTCCAGAACGCTTACCATTGATGCCGATAATAATACGCTGGAAGGATTGCGGGATGCCATAAATGAGGCTGATGCGGGCGTAAACGCTTCGATCATAAATGACGGATCATCTGCAAATCCCTACCGTCTGATATTATCAGCCACGAATACCGGACTTGAAAATGCGATTTCATATACTTCCGATTTAAGCGGGGGAACGGCTCCGGATTTTGATACTTCAAGTTTTGATACCCCTGAAACTTTGGATTGGAACGCCAATGCGACCTCGACGGTGTCGTTGGGCTCAACAGCATCTTACGCCGGTTCCCAAAATAAGACCTACACATTTACGGTACAGGGAAGCGGCAGCAAAACAGTAGGTACTGATTCCATAGATATTGGTTGGAGCGATGGCACGAATACCGGCACTATCACAGTAGCCGCGGCGGATACCGAAGTTGCTTTGACCGGAACCGGCTCCGATGGTTTGACTTTGTCGCTTGCGGCAGGGACATTATATGGGGGCGACACTTTTCAAGTGCAAACCTTTAGCCCTGAAATCCAGAAAGCGGCCGATGCCCAAATAGCGATTGGCAGGGAGGCGCCCATTATAGTTACCTCGTCATCTAATACGATTTCCGATGTGATTGAGGGAGTGACCTTGGACCTTCTCAAAATTTCCGTTTCCGGTCCCAATACGTTGACAATTGATATAGACAAAAATGGCATTACCAGCAAAATCCAGGAGTTTCTCGACGAGTATAATAACCTGATCGATTATTTGGGTAATTTGACAAGCTACAACACGGAGACTAAGCGGGCGGGCATATTGATCGGTGATTCCGGCATCATAAATATGGAGTCAACCGTGCGCAGACTTATGACGAATCCCGTCGAAGGATTACCATCCAATTTGAATCGGCTAATGAGCCTAGGGATCGTCGTTGGGCGGGATGGCCACCTCGATCTTGATTCCTCGACCTTGAGCGAAAAGCTCGATGATGATTTGCAGGGTGTGATTAATCTCTTCAAAAGCATTGGCCAATCCAGCGATGATAAAGTAGAATTTATCTCTATGACTGATAATACAGTTATGTCGGCAAGCGGTTACGCCGTAAATATCACTCAAGCGGCGACTCAGGGCATTTATAAGGGGACTTCGATTACTGATCCAGCCGTTGAGAATTTGAATATCGATTCAACTAATTATAAGTTCAAGATTCGGCTTAATGGAACTCTTTCCGAAGACATTGAATTGACTCGAAAATCATATACCAGCGGCACTGAATTGGCGGAGGAAATCGAAGCGCAGATAAACGCAGATGCGGACCTGAGTGCCAACGATGTTACTGTCTCTTGGGTGGACCAGGGCGCAAATGGCTATTTTGAAGTGCAATCCACCAAATATGGCAGCAACTCGAAGGTTGAAATGCTCAGTTCCAGCGATAACTCGGCCGCTGTGAATCTTGGTTTTGTCAGCGGAACCATTACCAATGGTCTGGATGTAGCTGGAACCATTAACGGTGAGTCTGCCTCCGGAACCGGACAGTTTCTCACAGGAGATGAAGATAATGAGAATACCGCCGGTCTAACCTTAAAGGTTACGCTAACGGAAGACGTACTTTCCGAGACTGGAAATGAAGCTACGATAACGCTTACCCGTGGAGTTGCTTCGCTTGTCTCTTATGAATTAAACAGGTTCACTGACTCCAATCATGGTTCGATAGTTTCTCGTGTCAACGGATTTCAAAGGCAAATAGAGCTTTATGACAATCAACTCAAGGATTTGAACGCCCGATTGGAAAAAAGACGTGCGCAACTTTATCAGCAGTTCAATGCAATGGAACAGACCCTGGGACAATTGCGTACCCAGGAATCATACTTTTCTGCCCAGGTGGCGCAACTTGATAATATGAAGATTTCATAATAACTCCAAGAACAAGGCAATATGAATCAGAACATCAAGACTTATGAGCGTGTCCAAACCGACGGACTAAATCAGAAACAACTAATTTTAATACTTTATAACGGAGTCAGTCGCCTGCTGGTTGAAGCAAAAGAGGCGATTGCGAAGAAAGATGACCAATTGGCCCATGACAAGCTCGATAGAGCCAGGAAGGTTGTCTTTCACTTATTATCAACCTTGAACTTCGAGGCCGGTGAAATAGCGCATATGCTCAGCCCGCTATATTCATTTATAATTGTGAAAATTACTGAAGCTAATATGAAAAAAGATGCTGATTTAGTGGACGAGATCATTCCCATCGTAGAGAATATCAAGGAAGGCTGGGAAGGGATCCAGCTTGATGACAAGACCATCCTACCCGAAAATCGCAGAATTATTGGAAATTCATCGCAGGTCTGCATAACCGTTTAGAGGGCGATATGGAAAAGGACAATGAATTTGTTGATAGCCTCAAATTGAAATTGGAATTATCTCAACGCTATGGAAATTTCCTCGATGAGCAATTCAGCGCACTGAGTATTGATGATGCCGGAAAGCTTGCCAGGAACATTAACCTGATGGATGAGTGCTACGCCAGATTGCTTGATATCGATCGGCAGTTGGTGAGAAATGCGTCCGGGGATTCCATCAAATGGCCATCCTGTGCCCAATCTGATGAAAAAACAAGTCCAGATCTCACTGCCTTGTTTCTTCGAACCAAGGAGGCTATTGAAGAGAATCTGGCGAAAATTCAAAGGAACCGCAGTGCGGTGCTATCAAAACAGGGCGAAATCGAAAATCAGCTGATGGATCTCAGCAAGTTATCTTCGATGAAAAATTACTTCATAAAGTCACAACCCGGAGAATTTCTAAATTTTTCGGGATGAGCCTCTAAAGTTTTTATGTAATTGCCCGATATATTAATTAGAGGCTTTATATGCGTATTAATAACATCCCCCCTCATTTATTGTTCTCATCTATGGCTGCTGATAATCGGGAAATGCCGCATAAATGGCAGGATTCCGAGCGAAAAGACTCCGTTGAACTATCGAATGCAGGTCCTCCCAATGAAATGGGCGGTTATGGCAGAAACATCGGTGTCTCCAAAATTCAAGATATAAGGAATAAAGTTGAAAGCGGTTACTATCTGACTCCAAAATTCGCTGAGATCCTTGCTGACCGCTTGATGAATCATCAAGGTTTTCTTGCGCAACTTGGACTTACTGCCTATGGCAGGGGCCTCGAAGATAGTTGATTGCTATGATTGAATAAGGAAAAATGGAATTGAATGAGACATCTGGCGTGAAGCAGAGAAGATGAAAATTATTCTTGAAGATGATGATAGACCGTAAACCAAGCATCGAGTCAACATCAGATAATCAAAAATCAAAACTGAAGGAGATTATCGGCAGAATAGAGAAACTACCTACCCCACCTTTCGTTTTCCAGCAGATGATGAAAGTTATAAGCAATCCTTTCACATCGGCATTGGATATTGCCGCCATCGTGTCGGAAGATGCCGCTATGACCGCTAGGGTGTTGAAAATAACCAATTCGGCCTATTACGGATTGTCATTCAAAATAGCAGATGTTAAGCATGCGGTTCTCATCATTGGTATTGAAGCGCTCAAGAGCCTGGTATTATCATCATCTCTGATGAACACATTTGGCAAAGGCAAAACTGCTAATACCGAGTATAACGAACATTTTTGGAGACATTCCCTCGCAGTTGCTTATCTGGCGCGAATAATCGCCAGAAGCACCCATCGGGCCGACCTTGCCTATTGTGAGGCGGCATTTTCCGCTGGGATTCTTCATGATATCGGCAAAATCATTCTATCCTCATATCTGCCCGATGTCCATATCGAGAAAATTAAATGCATCGAAGTGTGTTCAATTCCCGAGTATGACGCTGAGATTAGGGTAGCGGGATGTAATCATGGTGAGATTGGCTTCTACCTGGCCGAAAGCTGGAAATTACCGGAATCATTATTGGGCCCCATTGCCCATCATCATTATCCTGCGGCCCAGTTAGAGCAAGATGAATTACCATATCTCATACACCTTTCCAACCATCTTATACATTCAAGCCGCAATACTAATGCCCAGCAATTCTCTTTTGAAACCACCCCCTTCTGCGAAAATACATGGAAATCGCTCGGATTAAATCCGGACGCGGAAAAGGATTTTCTCGGGAAATTCGATGAAGAATACAGCCATGCCGAGACATTCCTTAAAATTGGCACAAGCGATAATTTCTAAGAAATAGATGCAAATCATTATTTTGCTTGACATCCTTGAAGGTAAATTTGTATTTTAATACTTTAACCAGAACGGTGTCGGGCGATTAGCTCAGGTGGCTAGAGTGCTTGCTTGACATGCAAGAGGTCACTGGTTCGAATCCAGTATCGCCCAATAATTAAACCAATGCAGGGAATAAGAACAGGCTATATCTTGAACATTCCATCCTCCGCATTCTAAGAGAATGATAATTATTATAAATGGGGGAATGTTTTAGATTGATGCATCATAATAAGATTGATTGAGATGATCAAAATATCCTTACCTGACAAATCTATATCTGAATTTCAGCAACCGGTAACACCAGCCGCCATCGCCAAAAAGATTAGCCAATCCCTGGCAAAAAATGCTTTGGGGGCTGTTCGGAACGGGCATCCGGTTGATCTGAATAGACCGATTGCAGATGATTCAGAAATTAGAATCTTGACATTCGATGATCCAGAAGGCAAAGAGATCTACTGGCATTCTACTTCGCATATTATGGCCTCTGCGGTCGTCAAGCTTTTCCCTGGGACCAAGGTTACTATCGGTCCAGCCATAGAGCATGGATTCTACTACGATTTCGATCGTGAAGAGCCATTCACTCCCGCGGACCTGGAAGAAATCGAAGCCCAGATGAGAAAGATAATCCAACGGGATCTGCCATTCACCCGTGTTGATCTAAGCAAAAAGGAAGCGCTCGGGTTATTCGCTCAAATGGGCGAAACCTATAAGATGGAGATACTGGATGGAATAGAAGAGGACTGCGTCAGCCTTTACACCCACGCCGATTTTACCGATCTGTGCAGGGGTCCGCATCTCCCTTCAACCGGATATGTAAAAGCATTTAAGCTTTTATCTGCTGCCGGAGCATATTGGCGGGGATCGGAAAAAAATAAGATGCTCCAGCGAATCTATGGCATCTCATTTCCAAAGCAGAAAATGCTCGAAGAATATCTTCTTTATCTGGAAGAAGCCAAGAAAAGGGACCATCGGGTATTGGGCCCACAGCTTGATCTGTATTCCATAACAGATGATGTTGGCGCAGGGCTGGTATTATGGCATCCTAAAGGAGCATTCATCCGTCATCAAATCGAATCCTTCTGGTATGACGAGCATTTTGGCAATGGTTATCAGCTTGTCAATTCCCCTCACATAGCAAATCTGGATCTGTGGAAAACTTCGGGACACCTCGATTTCTACAGCGAGAATATGTATAAATCATTGGAAATGGAGTCCAGCCACTTCCAGCTTAAGCCTATGAACTGCCCATTCCATATTATGATCTATAAATCTCGAATTCGTAGCTATCGCGACCTGCCCATCCGGTGGGCGGAGATGGGCACTGTTTATCGGTATGAACGATCCGGAGTGTTGCATGGCTTGACCAGGGTCCGGGGATTCACTCAGGATGATGCGCATATCTTCTGTAGCCCCGAGCAGATGCCTGCTGAAACTCGTCGGGTTGTGGAGTTTTCCCTGCATATTCTAAAATCCTATGGATTTAGGAAGTTTAAAATCTATCTTTCAACTAAACCCGAGAAATTTGTGGGTGAGGATATTAGATGGGATGCGGCGACCGAGTCATTACGTCAAACCCTTGAGGAACTAAAAATCGAATATGAGGTCGATAGTGGGGGCGGCGCATTTTATGGACCGAAAATCGATATAAATCTCGAAGGGAATATGGGGCGCCTCTGGCAATGCTCTACCATCCAATTTGACTTCAATCTGCCGGAGCGATTCCATATTTATTACATCGGAGCAGATGGTAAACAGCATACGCCATATATGGTGCACCGCGCTCTCTATGGCAGTTTGGAGAGATTTTTCGGGACCCTGATTGAGTTCTATGGCGGATATTTCCCACTCTGGCTGGCTCCGGAACAGGTGAGGATACTGCCCATCTCCGAAAGGCATATTGAGTATGCGCAGGAAGTCGCTATGAAACTCAGGACAGAAGGCATTCGTTGTAATATTGATGAGAGAGCCGAAAAAATCGGCTATCGAATTCGTGAAGCCGAAAACGAAAAAATCCCCTACATGCTGATTTTGGGTGATAAGGAGAAACAGGAAATGAAGGTCACCATCAGGGAGCATATCGTGGGTGATAGAGGGCAATCCACTATCGATGAAATTACTAAATTGATAAAGGAGAAAGTTGTCAATAAAGAGCTATTTAAAAACCAAGCTAATATTGGAGGTTAGATATATTAGCCAATAAGAACCGAGTGAGAGTCAATGAAGCAATCAGAGCGCCTCAGGTCCGGCTGATCGATGAAAATGGTGCCCAGATAGGGATTGTCTCTAAGTCCGATGCCTTGTCGATGGCAAAGGAAAGAGGATTTGATTTGGTGGAAGTTTCCGCCGAAAGCCGGCCCCCGGTCTGTAGAATCATGGATTATGGCAAATTCGTTTACGATCTGCAAAAGAAAGCCAAGACGGCTAAGAAGAAGCAACACACCATCCAATTGAAAGAGGTCAGATTTAGGCCCAAAATTGAGGAACACGATTATGATTTCAAATTGAAACATATTGTCGAGTTTCTGCAACAGGGATTTAAAATAAAAATAATGGTGCGTTTCAAAGGCCGCGAACTGGTTCACAAAGAATTGGGCTTCAAAGTGATCGAGAGGTTGGAAGCTGATATTGCCCAGTATGGGAGATTCGAGATTCCGGGAAAGATGGAGCAAAGATCCATAACCGGGGTAATTGCTCCAATGGGCGCCCAGAAACCAGTTGTGAAAGAGAAAGAAAGCGATTCACTAAAATAATAGTTGCCTCCCTTAATTAATATGGTTATATTATTAGCTTAAATAAATGGAGAAAAAATGCCTAAATTGAAGACGAATCGTAGTGCCGCCAAACGGTTCAGAAAAACGGGTACCGGTAAAATAAAGAGGAATAGGGCTTATAAATCCCATATCCTCACGAGTAAAACGACCAAGCGCAAGCGCAAATTACGCAAGAGTTCTCTTATTTCCAGTGCGGACCAGAAGCGTATTAATGCCTTGATTCCATATTAATTCTACTCCTAATTGGAGTCCGATGATAAGCTGGGCGGATTTTAGCCCAATCTCAGGAGGTTTTGATGTCTCGTGCAACGAATAATGTAGCCGCCAGAAGGCGTCGTAATAAAATTCTTAAAGCCGCGCGTGGTAATTATGGCGGCCGCAGAAAATTGTATCGTACCGCCAAAGAAACAGTCCAGAAAGGTATGGCCTACGCCTATGCCCACAGGCGGCTCAGGAAACGCGATTTTCGCGGCTTATGGATAATTCGTATTAATGCCAGATGCCGCGAATTTGGATTATCTTACAGCGCCTTCATAGATCGCCTCGTGAAGGCCGGGGTCAGTATTGATCGCAAGATGCTCGCTGAACTCGCGGCCTCCGATTCGGCCGGTTTTAAAGCACTCATTGAATCCGTGAATCCTTCATAATCTTCGCCTCAAGCCTATGATTCCGCTCTTGGCCAAGCTGGAAATGCTTCGTGAGGAGGCCTCCCGGGAAATCAAAAGGATTTCCTCTGTGGCTGATACGGCCGCCTTTCGAATCAAATATCTAGGCCGCAAGGGAGAAATTACTGCCTGCCTTCGAGAGCTTCCATCTGTCCCGATAGAACTGCGTCCTCAGGTCGGAGCTAAAGCTAATAGCTTGAAGCTGGAATTGGAAAATGCGATTGATGAAAAGCAAAAAGCATTTGCACCCTGGCAAGGACCAAAAACAAGATTAGACCTCACTCTGCCGGGGCGCTCCCGATTTCTGGGAAAAAAACATCCCATCACACGAACAATTGAGGATATTATCTCAATCTTCTATGGACTTGGTTTCTCGGTGGCAGAGGGGCCCAATGTAGAAACCGATTATTATAATTTTGATGCGTTAAATACGCCTGCCGATCATCCGGCGCGAGATATCAACGATACCTTTTACGTTGAAAAAGGGATCTGTCTCCGAACCCATACTTCGCCAGTGCAAATCCGGGTGATGGAGCGTCAGAAACCGCCAGTCAGGATTATCGCTCCGGGCAGATGTTACCGAAAAGATACGGCTGATGCTTCTCATTCCCCGAATTTTTTTCAAACTGAAGGATTATATGTGGACGCCGGTGTGACTTTCGCGGATCTGAAGGGTGTGATCAATACCTTTGCCCTCAGGATGTTTGGCAAAGACGTCCAGGTTCGGTTTCGGCCTCATTTCTTCCCATTTACCGAGCCATCGGTTGAGTACGATTTCTCCTGTGTGATTTGCGGCGGTAAAGGATGTCGGACTTGCAAGAATTCCGGATGGATTGAAATTTCGGGTGCTGGGATGGTTGACCCTGCTGTCCTTAAAGCAGTCGGTTATGATTCTGAAAAATATAGCGGTTATGCTTTTGGCATGGGTGTGGATCGAATTACAATGTTGCGTTATCGAGTAAGCGATATCCGTTATCTTTATGATAATGATTTGCGCGTGTTGAATAATCTATAATATGAAGATCAGTTATAATTGGCTTAAGGCCATAATGCCCTTTGAGTGGTCGGTTACCGAACTTGCGGAGAGGTTGACCATGTCAGGCACTGAAGTTGAATCCATCGAGAAAATCGGCGGTATTTCCGACCAGGTTGTTATCGCTGAAGTAAAAACTGTCAGGAAACATCCGAATGCTGACAAACTCACTGTTTGCGAGGTCTTTGATGGATCTACAACGTCTCAAGTTGTCTGCGGCGCGCCCAACGTTGCTGAAGGGCAGAAAGTGTTGTTTGCGAAAATCGGCGCCCAGCTCCCGAATGGAATAACTATTAAGAAATCAAAACTGAGGGGAATAGATTCATTCGGAATGATTTGTTCTTATGCCGAGCTTAATCTCGGCGAAGACAAGAGCGGCATAGCGGTGCTTTCGCCTCAATCCATTGTGGGAATGAAAGCTGAAGAGTTTTTTGGCCGCAGTGATTTTATTCTGGAATTGGAAATCACTCCCAATAGACCTGATTGTTTGTCGCACCGCGGAATTGCCAGAGAATTGCAGGCTTTGGGCGGAGGTCAACTCCGATCTCCGGAGACAAGATTGATCGAATCCGGCCCTCGCACCGATGATGAAATCTCTATAGAAATAGCTAATCCCGATGACTGCCCAAGATATGCGGCGCGGCTGATAAGAAATGTGGAAGTTAAGCCGTCCCCTACATGGTTAGTGGAAAGGCTCCGCGGGCTGGGGATTAGAGCCATAAACAACATTGTCGATGTCACCAATTTTGTGATGATGGAATATGGCCAACCTCTTCACGCTTTTGATTTTGGATTATTTTCGCATAAAAAGATTATAGTCAGGGGCGCAAAGGATGGTGAGAAGTTCACTACCCTGGACAGGGTTGATCGCAAACTACCGGCAGGCGCTATCTTGATCACTGATGGGATCAAGCCGGTGGCGCTCGGGGGCATAATGGGAGGACTGAACTCGGAAGTTAGCAACATTACTTCCGGGGTCTTACTGGAAGCCGCTTATTTCAATCCCGTAACAATAAGAAAAACCGCCAAATCTGTAGGTCTCTCCACTGAATCATCTCAAAGATTCGAGCGGGGTGCCGATTATGAGGGTTTAATTGTGGCATTGGATCGTGCGGCACAACTGATCAATGAACTCGCTGGCGGGACAATCGACATTGGTTCTGCTGATTGTTATCCATTGAAGTTTCAGGATAAAACAATAACGCTCAGAGCATCTCAAGTAAATAATCTGCTCGGCACCACGTTATCTCTTGATGGGATGCTAAGAATCCTCAATTCTCTTGATATTGAAACCACAACCACAAGTCAAGATTCTCTTAAATGTATTGTCCCATCATTTCGTCCCGATCTGAATCGTCCAGTTGACTTAATTGAGGAGATTGCGAGAATCTATGGTCTTGGCAATATCGCTTCGTCTGAGACACTGGCGGGTTCACTCAATGTTATGATTCCTGAGAGTTTCGTAATGATGAACCGGGTGCGAGATTTCTTAACGAATTACGGATTTGATGAAGTTGTAAATTGGGTCCTCTGTGACCCTCTAAAATATCGAAGGTTGAACTACAATTTCGATCCTGTGGAAATTATTAATCCCTTATCCATTGATACCGCCATCCTACGCCCACATTTATGGGGAAGTTTGCTGGGTAATGTTGCCTATAATCTCAACAGGAATCTTGACAATATAAGAATATTTGAGGTAGATCGCATTTTCAAATCGCTGGGACAGGGAAAACTTCCTTCCGAATCTATGATGCTGGGACTGGCTTGGACAGGAAGCGCCGCCAAGCCAAACTGGGCAAATCCCCGAAGAGAGGTTGATCTATATGATCTTAAGGGTTTAGCTGAAGACTTTATTGCGGACTTAAATGCCCCTGATTTCGTATTTTGTGGGTCTGACAATCCTTTTCTCGACACAGAATTAAGGCTCGGATTGTCAATTGCTGGGAAGAACTTGGGCGAATTTGGCCTAATTTCTCGTGAGGCGGCATCTATTTTCGAGGTTAAAGCACCAGTTTGGATTATGGCTGTAAACCTTGATATCTTAATAGGTAACAGAATTGAGCGGAAGACATTCAAGGAACCGCCTAAATTTCCTCATTCTGACAGGGATCTTGCGATTGTTCTTGATAACTATATACAAATCGGTGATTTACTGCTATACCTTAAAGAATTACATCAGAAGTACCTTGAGAATATTCAACTTTTCGATGTTTATTCGGGGAAACAGATCCCTGAAGGAAAAAAGAGCGTTGCTCTATCTTTCCGTTTCCGCCATCCCGTTAGGACTTTAACTGATGCAGAAATTGATAGTGCAATGAATTCTATTTTAAGTTCCCTTAAGGCAAAATATACACTTGACCTCCGTGAATAAATATGATAGTATGTAATTCATATTTTAGCAGGTGATCAGAGTGGAAATTCTTGCCCTCGATAAGTTGGAATCAAAAATTAAAATGGCCGCCGAGGTCATTGATAAGCTTCGCTCGGATAACGTTGATTTGACTGCTCAAATAGAGACATTGAGCGAAGAATTAGAAAGCGAAAGGGAAAAGATTCGGTCATTGGATGAAAGATTAAGAAATCTGCAAAATGAAAGAGCATTTGATAAAAATAATTACTCTCAAAAAGAGTCTTTGATAAAATCCAGATTAGAACGAGTAGTTGAGAAACTTTCAATTCTGGAGTCACGGGGAGATATCGGGACATAGGTCCATATTCCGGCGGTTATGTGTGTTGAGATGGAAGACAAGAAGTGTTCTGTAAAGGTAAATATATTCGGAGAGGACTATACCATTAAGGGAGCTGTGAATTCAGAGTATATCCATCAGGTTGCGCAATACCTTGACAGAAAAATGAGGATTATTTCGGAGGGATTGATAAATCGGTCACATAACAGAGTTGCTATACTTGCGGCGTTGAATATTGCGGATGAGCTCTTCAAGGAAAGAGGAGAATCCGAGAATACGGTTACCTTGATAGAGGGACGCTTAGAACAGCTCTGCGAAGAACTTGATCGGTGTATCGAAACCTAATATAATTCCTCAATGCCTTCCGGGGGCGTAGGCTGCATCAACTGCTTTTTACATCCTTATCCCTATTCCTCGAATCACACTCAATGGATTGAATTGGAGGATCATATAGATGCAGCTTGTCAACAATCCCATATTTCTCGGAGTAGCCGGACTGGTCATTGGCCTGATTGCAGGATGGCTGGTCTTCAATTTCATAGGCACCCGCAGGAAAAAGGAATCAGAGCAACTGGCTCGGCGCATCATTGAAGATGCGGAGAAAGAGTCTCAGATTAAGAAGAAAGAGGCGATTCTCGAAGCCAAAGACGAATGGTATAAAGCCAAAGCCAATTTCGAACGGGAGATGCAGAACAAGAAGCTGGATGTTTCTCGAACCGAGAAGCGGCTGGCCGAGAGGGAAGAGAATCTCGACCGAAAAGTCGATATTCTGAACAAAAAAGAACGTGAAATTAAGAATCGTGAAAGGATTATATTTGCGCGCGAAAAAGCGATTTCAGCAAGGGATACTGAGCTCAACCGATTGTTAATGGAGCAGAATAAGCAACTGGAACGGATCGCCGGGATGTCGGCGGATGAAGCCAAGAAGCTCCTGTTGGCGAATCTCGCTGACGAAGCTCGTCAGGAGGCGGCGCAGTTGGTGAAGGAGATTAAAGAAGAAGCCGAGCGCACAGCCGAGAAAGAAGCCAAGAATATCATCATCCAGGCCATCCAGCGTTGCGCGGCGGATCAGGCGGCGGAATCCACAGTCTCGGTGGTCAGTTTGCCTTCGGATGAAATGAAAGGGCGCATCATTGGGAGGGAGGGGCGCAATATCCGTTCTTTTGAGATTGCCACAGGTGTTGATGTAATAGTGGACGATACGCCGGAGGCGGTTATTCTTTCCGGCTATGATCCTATTCGAAGGGAAGTGGCTCGGATGGCTTTGGAAAAACTGGTGACGGATGGCCGTATCCATCCCGCGAGGATCGAAGAAATCGTTGCCAAGTGTGAGAAGGAGATGGAAGTTATCATCCGTGAGCTTGGTGAACAAGCCTGTTTTGACTGCGGGGTGCATGGGCTTCATGTCGATATCGTGCGTCTGCTGGGCAAACTTAATTTCCGCACCAGTTACGGGCAGAATGTCCTTCAGCATTCGAAAGAGGTTTCTTTTCTCTGCGGCATTATGGCCGCGGAGCTGGGCCTCGACCCGGTAATTGCCCGCCGCGCGGGACTGCTTCATGATATCGGAAAGGCGGTTGACAGAGACACCGAAGGAACGCACACCCAGATTGGCGTTAATCTGATTTCAAAATATAATGAAAGCCGGGTCATATTGAATGCCATCGAATCTCATCATGAAGATGTGGTTCAGGAGACGCCATATTCGGTTTTGGTGCAGGCTGCCGATGCTGTTTCTGGCGCCAGGCCCGGCGCACGTCGGGAAACGTTGGAGGGCTATATCAAGCGGCTGGAAAAATTGGAGGAGATTGCGGATTCGTTTAAGGGTGTTGGGAAGGCCTACGCTATCCAAGCGGGCAGGGAAGTTCGTGTGATGGTCGAAGCGAATCAGGTAAGTGATGCCGCCGCAGACGAGTTAGCTTCGGAGATCGCTCGGAAAATACAAGCTGAACTGGAATACCCCGGTCAGATTAAAGTCACCGTCATTCGTGAAACCAGAGCTGTAGATTACGCTCGTTAGGGATTTGTGAGAGTCTTATTTATCGGAGATATCATCGGCAAGCCGGGAAGACTGGTCGTCAAGGAGCTTCTTCCTGGCATTATTGGCCAGAGGGATATCGATTTCGTCATCGCTAATGGCGAGAACAGCGCCGGAGGTTTTGGCATAAATGTTGATGTTGCTCAAGCACTTCTTTCTTCCGGGGTCGATATAATAACCGGCGGCAATCATATCTGGGATAGACGCGAGATTGGAAATGTATTCAGCGAGATTAGTCGGATAATTCGCCCGGCAAACTATCCTCCATCGGTGCGGGGAAAGGGCTCGATGGTCCTCGAAGACAGGAAAGGGAAAAAAGTCGCTGTTCTGAATCTTCAGGGCCGCACATTTATGACGCCGATAGACTGCCCCTTCAGGACAGCCGATCGGGAAGTGGCTGAACTCCGTAAACAAACAAATCTGGTCATCATTGATTTTCATGCCGAGGCTACATCTGAGAAACAGGCGTTGGCCTTTTATCTCGATGGACGCGTCGGCGCTATCGTTGGCACCCATACGCATGTGCAATCGGCCGATGAGCATATTTTTCCAAATAAGACAGGCTTTATTACTGATGTGGGAATGACCGGAGCTTATCATTCTGTCATAGGAATGGAATACCCCGAGGCCATCTCCCGGTTTTTGACCGGCACGCCTTCCCGGCTTAAGGTGGCCACCAAGGATGTGAAGCTTTCAGCGGTCATAATGGAATTTGATCATCGCAATGGGTATTGTCTCTCGATCGAGCGACTCCGTCTTAATTCCAATGAGGCATGCTGAATTTTAGATAGGCCTCAAATTCTGCCTTGCCTAAAGGAGAATGCCAATCAGCTTGTTCTCGCGTCATAAAAAAAGGAGCCCGAAGGCTCCCTTATTTTGGGGGATTAATTCTGTTTTATTTGAGCAATGTCATCCGCTTAGCGTAGATCTCATCACCTAGGCCAAGCTTGTAGAAATAAATTCCTGATGAGAATTGCGCCGCATCCCATCGGATGGTCTTATATCCCGGTGCTTGGTGTTCATTCACAACTGTGGCTACTTTCTGGCCAAGAAGGTTATAGATCTCCAGAGTTACATTTGCTTCTTCACGAAGAGCATAATTAAATGATGTTGTGGCATTGAATGGATTTGGATAGTTGCCATATAGCTCAGTCTTTGTCGGCAACCCGCTATCATTCTGACTGAACCAATCTCCGAGCGACCACCCTACAGCGTTGCCCAGAGCGCCTTGAATGACCGTGAATTCAAATGAACTTGAATCTATCTTTATGTCCGGGAAATTTCCACAATAAGAGATATAACCGTAAGCTCCGAGAGGGGCATAAGTGGGAACATCCTGGTCTATGTTGGGAGCGGTTCGAGTTTGATAAGGCAGCAACTCGATATTGTCAAAATGGCTTAGCGGCCCGAACATCCCATAACCGGGAACATTTACCATTATCCAAACATCTGTCAGCTGTGGCTGATTCGTGTTATTGGTTATTATGCCCGTGAATGCGAATGATCCGCCCCGTACAACCTGGATAGGAGGGTTATTGGGAATCATCTCAATCGATAGGGGAGGAGTAAGGTCAACAGCGGCAATTCTCACATCATCGATATTCCAGCCGCTATATACCCATGATCCATCAGTAGTACCCATCGTCCAACGGAGATATACTGCCGGTTGATTATTAGCAACTGCAGAAATATCAAGTTCCATCTCCTGCCATTGGATATCGGTTATCTCAGATGTGTTTTGCCAGACAGTCGTCCAGATGGAACCATCATTGCTTACGCGCACATAGGCATGGTCATACGCCGGCTGTTCGACATTCAAATACCTCCAAAATCTCAAATGCACATTCGTTAAACCCGTGCAATTTATGGCGCCGGTTGTCAGATGGTATTCGGGAAGGTTGTTGGCATAATCGCCATTGAGATTATAACCATAAACGTTTTGGCCGGTATAGCCGGATGTTGGATCCGGTTCACCCCATGCGCCGCCACCACCGGTTGGATAGCCGTAGGCCCATTGCCCCTGGGTCGTCCATCCGGGATTGGTGTCCATAGTCCACTCATAGACAACTCCCATTCCTACGGTTAGAATCACGTCGCGGGAGGTGTCGCCATTATGATTGGTTTCGTTGACAAAATTTACCGTTGCCTGATACTGGCCAGTCGGGAAGCCATTTGCGTTTGAGTTTATGGCAACATTTACGGTAACGGAATCATCAGCACTAAGGTATCCGGAACCGTTCGTAATAGTAAGCCAGGTTGCTGCAGTTGATACACTGTATTGAATGCCGGCATCATTCAGATTTTTGATATGATAATCCTTGTTGGCTGGAGAGAAAGGACCGCCAGTTGGACCTTCGGAAAGGAGGTCAGTCGATGGAGAGGTCCACATTCCTGTATGAGGTGTATAGGTGCAATAAGTGGCGGCATAACCCACACTGGAGCATCCGTATTCAATTCTCATATAGCCCTGTTCACCCCATTCTGTCCCTAATTCATTACGGATAATCCAAATGCCATTAGTTCCCTGATTGTCATCCCACCCTACTATGGTGATGGTATGATTGATGCCAGATGGACTGCAAGTATTGAAAATGCCTCCGGAATAATAGCGGAAAGCGGAATCCCAGACAATTGCGCCGGCCACTGGGCCATGATCCAACAATGCTTGTTTGATTTGATCAACAGTGGGGATTCCGAATTCCGGTCCTACAAAAGCCCAGGAATCAACCCAGTATGGATGATTATATGGGCATTGGCATGGTAAGTCAATGGCCCTATAAGGGAAATCATCCTCCAAGACCGCACCAAAATCCCCGCAGGGGTCAGTTTGCCCATTGTAGGTCAACCAATTCCAGCAGTTGCCATACCAACCATTCCACCAACTGCAATCGCCGGCTCCGGTACAGCTTACCAGCCACTGCTCAGATAGGTCCACATGAACTCCGTCGTGAATGGCGATTTGGGATTCTACCGCCGCAAGTACTCCAAATGACCAACAACTTGCACAAAATACATTGCCGTAATACATATCCCTGATCGGAGTGCAAGCGCTTGAATCGCGCCAATCAAAACTTGCCGGGAAAGGCTGTCTGGGCGTGCAAGGGTCGAATATGGCATTTTTGAGTTGTCCGTCAGTGGGACGCGGCATCGGTGTCAATTGCGGATCGGGAAAATTCCCACCGGCTTTCTTGCTGATTGTGAAAGTCCAGCCTTCTTCCTGCCCTTGCTTTTGCAAAGATTCAAATTCGTCATCGGATAGTTGAGCAAAACCAGCGCCAAATGATGCAAAAATAGAAAGCCCAACCAGGACAATTATCAGTGCGATTCCCCCTGCCTTGTAGCTGAAAACCGACTCAGAATCGATCTGCTCAACCCTTTTCATAACTTCTCCATAATGATTCATTCTTCCTCCAAGCATTGGCGGTCTATTAATTTTTGGGGTTAATTATCACGATAAGATGTGCGCATACGAATAAACAGAATTTGATTCCGAAATTGCGACAAATGCAATATATGTGTTGTTCGTGATTTGTCAAGCCAAAAACCATTAAATTTATATGCATAAAAAGGGTTGGGTTTCCGGTTTCGGAAAGTCAGTCAGTGAGGCCAAATTCCAAAGCGCGGAGAAAAAAACTTCCGCAAATCCTATTAAGATCTGCGGAAGTATCAAAAGTGGAGCCGAGGGGAGTCGAACCCCTGACCTTTTGACTGCCAGTCAAACGTTCTCCCAACTGAACTACGGCCCCATGAACACTTTCGAATTTCAAAGATCGGATCAGCTCGCTTTCGAGCCCTATTTCCTACAAAATGAGATAATACCAACAATACGCAATTCTGTCAAGGATTTTCAAGGATTCAATCCATATTTATTTCCATTTGACTTAGTTTGATTTTAGTAATATGATTTTCTTTATGATCACTATTCTCTATGTCTTGATTGCAGCTGCCCTTTTACTGATTATCGCTCTGTCCATAGTGAAATGGTTCAGCCGGACCGATGACCCATCAGGCATAATTATTAATTGGCTGAAGCCATTCATAAAATTGCTCTTAGGGGGGATTGGCAAATTATTGATCATTATCCTCAAGGCGATATGGAGTCCATTTTCGCATATCAAAGGAGCGCATAATGCCGACCTAATCGCCATTTTTCGGGGATTCAGATTTATTTTTGGCCATCCCGATATGCGAGGAGCGCGTTATATTCGGCTTTGTCTTGAAAAAAAGCGGCTGGTAATCCGCAGCGTTTTCTTTCTCAAAGAGCTTGCTGTTCTGCCTCTGAATAAAATCAGCGACATCAAGATTGAAAAGAGGGAACAGGCGCGAGAACGATTCACCAAATCCGGCAATCCAATGGCGGGCGTCTTCGATGACTATCTTTCGAGCAAGCCCAAAGACAGCGAATACATATTCTCAATTCGATATGAAGATGTGAGGGGAATGAAGCATGATTGTGTATTTCGATTTCGAGGGCTCAATCTCCGAAATCCGCGTAGCAGGTATCAGAATGCCGATAAAATTACGAATATCAGAAGCAAAATTATTTCGGCCAAGCCTTCAATCGATAGTCCCGATTATGCCGGCCCAAAGCTTAAACCTACACGAGAAATGGGGCCTCAGCTTAGCGCACCCGCCGACGACTCAAGGAAAGATGGGACTCAAGGCAATTCGCCGCTTTCTATATGATTCCGATTAAGCCGCAAATCCAGTATTATCAGGGAACATCATCTTTTTTCTTGATTCGGTGAGGAATTCTATTATTTTGCTAATCTATTTTCGAAAACACATGCGCCATTAGCTCAGTTGGTAGAGCAGCTGACTCTTAATCAGCGGGTCGAAGGTTCGAGTCCTTCATGGCGTATTTTTTATACAAAAATATCTTTTTTCGCTACGCGGGCGGCGAAATGGTTTGATAGGAAAATAGGATTGAGCCTTCCATGTCAGATAGAAATAATAAATGTGAATTAATGCACAAGGGTTTGGAGGAGTCTATGCATTTGGTTCGCTATTGTGTTATCGTTTTAGGGGCGCTATCTTTTTTAATCCCTACTTCCGCTTTGCAGGCCAAATAGGTCATCGCCGTTATGGATTTCATCGCCAAGGGCGTATCAGATACTGAAACCAGCGCCTTGACCGATAGGCTGCGGAATGAATTGGTTCAGAGCGGGAAATATGATATTGTGGAGCGGGAGATGATGACTGCCATCCTTGCCGAATAGGGATTCCAGATGAGCGGATGCGTTTCCGACAAGTGTATAGTCGCCGCCGGTCAGATTTTGAGTGCCGCTCAAATGGTCGCTGGAAGCGTGAGCAAAGTTGGCCTTGTTTATTCTGTATCGGCCAGGATGGTCGATGTGGAAACTGGCAAGATCATTAAAACCGCCACCTATGACCATGAAGGGGAAATTGGCGAATTGCTGAAAACCGGTATGGAGTATGTCGCCAAGCTCTTAACTGGTGAAATTGTCGAAGAGCCGAGAAAATCGTATGATAAACCATCTGAAAAGAAGCCAGGCTCCCAAATATCTCAGCCGTCAGAGCAACTTAAAACTCAAGGTTCCGCCATAGGGCTTGCGTGGAGTTTTCCTTATCCATTAAAAGGGGAAGAGGGGAAGAAAACGGGCAATTGGATGTGGTCGTTGGAATACTCGAAGGGATTAACCAAGCGGTTATTGCTGGGTTTCGAATTCGGATTCGGGAAATTGGAATATAAAGTATATTCCGATGGTTGGCCTTCTTCTCCTTCTGGAGATTGGAAGGAAGTTGACGGACAACAATACACCTACCTTGTCCGACTTCATCAAATACTAAACGCCGGAAAGCGCCCCGGTATTTCGGCCTTTGTGGGCTTAGGGGCTATGCGGGCGAAGGGGATCAGTAGATGGAAAAAAGATTTTAGCGGAACTCCATATATATCGAATGACGGGGAGCATGCCGTATTTCTTATAATCCCTGTGGGATTGAGCTTAAATTTTGCCAGCATTAAGAGGACAGATTTCATTATCGATCTTGGCTATATGTTTTCGCCAAAAGATCCAGCTCGCGATATCAATGTTAATCCTTCCGGAATTATAGGATCATTGAGGACGAGAATCCGATTATAATTGGGTATTCAATACGCTTAATTGCCCGACAATGTCATTCCGGGCTTGACCCGGAATCCAGTTAGTAGGTCGGCGGGTTCACCCCCGACACCCCCAAAGCGGGTGGTAAACCATCCCGCCTATAACTGGGTATTCAATACGCTTAATTGCCCGACAATGTCATTCCGGGCTTGACCCGGAATCCAGTTAGTAGATCGGCGGG